>Ga0307507_10000237_pt1 | contig 106486 bp, 36 predicted proteins | sample 7_EM_MG_FD_207223 | JGI IMG/M metagenome (GOLD analysis project Ga0307507, IMG submission 207223) | Populus trichocarpa ectomycorrhiza microbial communities from riparian zone in the Pacific Northwest, United States - 7_EM | ecosystem: Host-associated > Plants > Roots > Unclassified | place... | reverse complement strand
ATATACGTGCAGTGCGGTGTGTAGTTGGATTCTTGTCGTTCTATCTACACGTCTTGATGATATATATACGCGTCTCGCGTAGATCACGTGCTCTATATACGTAATACATGAAACGAATATCTACCGATACTAGAGCAACTCTAAAGGAAACCAAATCGTACCATTCCCGTTATTCGTAGCGTATACGCAATAACTGGCTCTTCCGTCTATAATATACAGTAGCTTCTCCTTTAATCCTATCCCTGTTGTATAATACCTGTAATAGCTCGCACAAGGTAAGAAAACGGGAAGAAAAGGTATATATCGTTGACTTGGTTGCTTGGTTAATATATGCACGGAGCAGAATAGGATTTAGGTAATAGTCCTAGCAGAACTTAGCAGGATTTAGTAGACTTAGCAGAATATAGCAGAATGCCATAGATTGCCGTTAAATTGCCGCTCGCGGTTGGTCTCTAATTGCTAAGTTGGTAGAAACAGGTGGACGTGTATAAGGTATCGCGGGGGTATTCCGTAACAATTGCTATCTAATAAAGATACTAAGCTGAGGAGAAGAAGGAGAATTATTAGGGGTAGTAGGTAGACATGTCGTAAGGGCCGCTAAGGCGCTAGTGGTAAGCAAGCTAATAGCGATTTTCTATCCTAGGGATGGAAAATCCTAATTAGCTAGTTAAATTTAGGGTCCGTAGAATATAGTAGGTGGCATGCCTTAGTACCATTATAACGCTAAGCCAAATCTAAGTTTATTTGTTTAACCCACTTTATAGTCTATAGTTTTAAGTGATTGGTATTAATTAACTTCTTAAGGGCCGCAGATGCCTTGCTCTTAGTTATTAAGTTAGTAGGGTTGCTATTACCATTAATCCACTTAACTTCCGTAATCTCTCTACACTTATATAACTGACGAAGACATATAACGTCTATTATAAGATGTTTCTCTCGTGTAGTGCCTAGCTTAATAAGACATTTATAAAGTGATTTTGAGTCGGTATAAAGTACAAGTGGAAGTTTAATCTGTAGGAGTTATTTAACAGTTAACTTAATTGCGGCGCTAATGTTAAATCTATGGGCTATTGCGTAGAGTTCTAAGGCTAGTACGCTTTTAGTGACTCTCTTACACTTAATTAATAACTAGTGGATGATATTAGCCTTATATAACGCGTCCTCTAATACTAGTATATATCCTATTTGTGACAAGAGGTCCTTATTATTAGCGAATAAGGCGTTAGTAAAAGCAAGTAGGCGTAATATATTAATGTCCAATTTGATAAACGTAAGGCCTCTTATTAGGTTGTTAATCTGTAATTATAGTTATTTATTAAATTTAGTAACATCTTCCTTCTTAGGGTTAATTACCTGGGCGGTAAAAGAGAGGTTAAAGGAAGCTTCTGGTTAATATATAGAGGCAATATATACACCTCTTGCGCGTTGCGCAACGTATTATTCCTTTATAGTTAGTGTATTACGGACGATGCCTCTTAAGCTTGTGGTTATAGCTATTTTGCCTAAGTGGACTATATTTAGGTTCTTGCACTAGTATTTCTAGGTTATTATAATATTGCCTTCCCAAGAAAGTTGGATGATGCATCTATTAAATTTAAGTAATTGCTCGACCGTAAGTTGCTCGCGCTCTTTTATAAGAAATTGAGCCTTTTCCAGATATTGTTGCTCCGCGTCTACAAAGGTGGTATTAGCCAGGAATAGAGTGTTGTTAGTTTAAAGGCTAATAATGCTAAAATAGTTAGGAGTGTTGCTCTATAAGAGGCATAGGTTATATGTTAATGAGTTTATATCCAATTCCTTAATATGGTGATTATAGTAGGTTGTAAACTAGTAATTACCTACTTCTGGAATACTGTATAAAGGCTTAATTACCTTTAGGATTGAGTTCTTTCTAATGCCTAGTTGGCTTCCTAACTTGTAAGGTGGTTGGATATAAAAGTCTTGGTTTAGCTTTATAAGAGACTAGATATACACCTAAGAGATATCTTATAGGTATAACTATGTGCCGTTGCCTCGTAGTATCGCTGCGATGTATAGAATAAGGCGTTGGCTGACTCGTTAAATAGTAGGTGACTAGGTTAGTATAATACCCTTTTTAAGATTATTATATGCTTGGACGACGAGTCTCGATTTCTTAAAGGCTTTGTTAGTACTAAAGTTCTTAATCTTATCTATAAATTGTAAGTTAAAGATTCTAACTCCTGCGGGTACGTCCTAAGGGTTAATTATCTTAAATACGCCCTTTTTAATTAGTCCTATAATTTCCTTTTGATAGGACGTTTTAAATTGCTTATGGTTGCTATCCTCTTGCAAGAATACAGTGATGTCGGCAGTATTAATGTAAGGGGGATACTTGCGGGGTCTTCCTCTTTCTTGGTAAGGTGGTTGTGCTTCTCTGGTTTTGGTAAAGGACGGTTTCTATATAGAGATGGTTTCTGTGGATGGTTTGTATATACGGACAGTTTCGTTAACTTAAATATTGTTAACTTAGGTGCCGTTATCTTAAATGTCTTTAACTTAAATATTTTTAGGGTCTGTTAAGTACGGTTTAATAGTAGTGCTGCGGAACTTTATAGGGCCGCTAGGTAGGTTAATAGCACACGTTTCTCCTTTAATATTTAGTAGGTTGTATGGTCCTACCTAGTATCTAGGTTGTCCTGTATTGCCTTCTCTCTAAACCAGTACTAAAGAGTTAAGGGGTAGGTTATGAATTGCGGTAGTGCTGGGGCCGTTATGTATATTAAGTGTATCTGCGACCTAGCGTTCCGCTCGTATTTTCTTTACTTCCTCTATGGCTTTCCTGAATGCAATTGCACGCTATGTTACTGTAGGTAAAGGTGCGTCGAAGTCTGTTATTTGGGGGTACGCTCTAAATACTAATAGCGTGGGTATTAGGCCGTCTGGTCCCGTGGAGTTATTAATTACTTTAAAGGCTATTCGTAGTGCTATGTTCTTATCAATTCCTGGTATCTTAGAAGTGATAATATGGTATATATATTGTAAGGGGCCGTGGTAACGCTCTACTATACTAATTAAGTTGTGAGCTTTAACTAGTATGCTCTTTATAGTAGTGCCTATATTAACCGCGTATTGTTTGAACTCTTTACTAATAAAGTTCTTTCCTATGTTATGTGTAATTATATCTAGGGGGCCTAGGTATATATTGATCTAGTATACTTGTAACATATCCTATATATACTTAGCGCTAATATTCTATAGCCATCTACCTGTTTAAAATTGGGTGCCTTTATTAACAATATAAAGTATAGGCTTGCTGTTAATGTATATAATGTTAACGATAATACAGTAGTTGAAATTGATGTTGTCCTTTAAGGTGAATTTGAATCTGCCTAGTGACTTTCTATGCTTTTAACAGTATAAGCAGTAGCGGGTAATATGCTTGAGGGTCTTGCGATTAGCATTGTTTTTATAGCTAGCGCGGTCTAATATTCTTTTAAGTCGCTCTACTAACGGATGTCTAAAGCGTTGGTGTAGGCGTCGCAATTCTACGTTAGTTAAATAGCATAGGTTTTAGTTAAAAGACTCTATAATAAATACATACAACGAGGTATCCTATAGTAGAAACGGGTGTCCGAATTAGTGTATAACTGGTATGGTCTTTAAGGGGGTTATTAGGACATTCTTTAGGTTGTTAAAGTACACTCATAAGTTATCCATATCCGCTAGGTAAAGTAGGAAAGGGGTGTTAACTTTAATAATATAGAACTCTACTGTACCTATTAGTGTAGCTATCTTAATAGAACTAATAGAAGATGTAGAACCTATTCTAAACTGTACACTAACTATGCCTCTTATGGACTTGTTTAACTGTACTTTATTAATCTTCTGAAGTATAAGAAACTGACTATATCCTACTATAGAACGTTTGGAGGCTCTAGTATCGATTATTACACCTATAAACTTTATGGAGGTGTAGTGTAAGGTTGTATTGTACATAAACAGGTCTGTATTAGTAGTAAATGCATCTATTATAGTATTAATGGTTGTGACTGCGTGGCTATAAGCTCTGTTGGCTAGTTCTAAAGCTATAGCGGTTGTATTGTCTAGTTCGATTTTACTGTATAAAGTGTAGTATACTATAGTCTGGTTGTCCTTGTTTAGTAGAGTATTGGGGTCTATATTAATTACTAAAGCGTTAAATACGTTAGTGATCTTATTATCCTTATTATTGTCCTTGTTGTTGTCGCCTTTACAGTCTATAATGTATTACTTTATTCGCTCCTAGAAGCGGTCCTTAAACTTATTCTTAAATTTAGTCTTAGACTCTTTTTGTTCTTTCTTAGTATGTTTCTATAAGTGATATCCTTCCCTATTATATACGAAGCAACGTGGTTTCTGTTGGTTGCGGTTGTATAGGGGGTTACTGCGGTTATTACGGTTATTATGGTTGTAGTTATTATCTCTTCTATGGAATTGTTGGTCTGTAAAGAAAGCTTATGTCTTCTCCGCATGCTCTTTCTTATATACTGTGATAGACGATTGAAGTTTATTAATAAGGGCTCTAAGGTTATCTGGTAGGTTAGAGACTGTATATCTGTATGCTAGTATTCCCTAGCAAGAAGTGATGATTTTGTTGTAAAGGAAGTCTATGGTTTGTAAGGTAGGTCTAAGGCTATGCTGTAGTTAACAAAGTCTATAGATTAGCAATTAAAGGCATTTGCTTGTAAATTTATCTGTATTTTCTGCCATTACTGTTATAAGTGTAATGGTATTCCACTTGTCTAGGTTCTTACGTTAAAATCCTAGTTCTTTAAAGAAATTCTAAAGGTATTTGTAAGCTTTAGCGAATAGTAAGGGGGACAGTTAGTTTATATAGAAGTGGTCTAAAGCTAGTCCTTTTAGCATAGTAGGGAATGCTTTAAGGTAAGCTTCTTAGGGTACATCCGCTTAATTACAGATGTCGTAGAATATTATTAATTTGTAGTTAAGGCTTTTGTTTATACCACCGTATTTCTACTCCTCTGTGTATATCTTAGCTGCATTCGCAATTTCCTTGCTATAGCCAGTTATAGTAATAGGGCGGTTCTCCTCGTCCATAGGTTGTACATAGAGTTGCTGTATTATTATTGCAGGTTAAGGTATGACAGATGGTGTAAAGGTAGAGGTAGTTGTATATTAAGGTATAGTAGGAAGTATAGGCACTAAGGAACGTCCTACTTATCACTTTTCCGGGGTTCCGTGTGTCTTATAGTACTTAATACGTCTTGACTTAATACTAGTGCCAAACTTATCCTTAAGTATATTTATCTTTTCTCTAGTCCATTCTGTTTAGTCTTCTTCTTATGCTATATTATATAAGGACTGGGGAAGTGATTTGCCTTATTTATAGTTAGCGTTAACCTATACTCCTCTAATATTTATATAATTACGTAGTTTCTGAAGCCAATATAAGGAGATTTTTATAAAGATATTAACCATAAAGTCTTTAAAATCTCCTTAGAACGACTCCTAGAGTGTTAAGTCTATCTGGTTGTATATCTCTGTATATACGTACATCTTATATTGTACGTAGTTGGTTAGCTTGTCCTTAGTAACTTCTATTAGGTTAATTCTATCTTCCTATTTAGTTGCTTCTTTCTTTTAGTCTTTCTCTGTTCCTGACATCTTATGTTTTATATATTATTTGGGTAAGGTAAGGTGTTTCGATTTGTAAGGTAAAGGTAGGGGGGGCGGTTGAGGAGGCGGTTGAGGAGGTGGTTAAGGAGGTGGTTTAGGGGCGGTTTGAGTTATTAAGTAGGGTAAGGTGTTCTACGCAGTAATTCTTCTGAAATAGATAGAACGAGATGTCTAGAAGTCGTCGTGGATACTAGATAAGTACTCCTAGGTAGTTTCTCTTCTTCTCTTCAACTAAAATAGGCTGATATAAAAGGTGGATAAGTATAACTATCTTCTAATCTGCTGCAAGGTGGACAGTATAACTGTCTTTTAAGCTATCTACGTGTTTCCTGATCTGTGCGCGCTCACTAATTAGTGTTGGTATGCTTTAATACAGTGCAATAGACGTAATATACGTGCAGTGCGGTGTGTAGTTGGATTCTTGTCGTTCTATCTACACGTCTTGATAATATATATACGCGTCTCGCGTAGATCACGTGCTCTATGTACGTGATACATGAAACGAATATCTACCGACAAAAAGGATGTTATATAAATTAAACTTTAGTCCGCTCTAATAAGCATTTATCTATCTATTAATATTTGGACCTTTTTAAATAACTACCTTCTTCTTATAATCTGCGCTTATTTTATTAATAGCCAGGAGAAGCTAACAAAGGCTTTTTTTGCTCTTTGTCCAGTAGCCAGCTATTATGGAGAGGAGCAATGGAATACCCTTCTTCCTATACTATAAGAGTACGGGATTATATAAAAGATAGGAGCTATTGTTGCTAATAATTCTAGTATAAATAATACTCTCTGTTATATAATAAGTAACTACCTTCTTAAGAACAAGAACATTAACTGGAATCCTACTTAATAGAGAATCTGTTGCTAAGGCCATATTATTAATCTTACTGTTTAAGCCTTTCTCTTTAAAAGCCTTATTAATATTAAGCAAATTAAGTTATATGAAGTAGGAGAGGAAAAGGGGAATAAGCTTAGTAAAAAGGAGGGAAAGAAGAAGAATGAATTGTTTTAAGTAATAGGGCCACTTGGAAAGCTTTATAATATCGTTATATATATACGTTCCTCAGCAAATTATATAAAGTAGTTTATAGATCTTGTAGGAAGATAAATTCCACTTAATAATTGTATAAGATGGAACAGCTGGTTTCGGATGCTAAATATAGCACTTAAAAAGGAGATAAATATTAACGAATATATTAAGGCCAACTTCGACAGCCTTAAGTAGGATCATCTTACCCCTTAGGACTAGAAGATGCTTCGTATAATAAAGAATTTTCTTTAGCCGTTTAAGCGGGCGACTTTAGCGACTTAAGGAGACGAGGCAAGAATTGATTGTGTGCTCTAGACGATGGATATACTAATAAAGCATATAGAGAACGCTTGTGTATGTTAATTTAGACTCTCTTTTAAAAGATCTAGCTAATATTATATAATAGGCACAATATAGGTTGGACAAAAGCCTTATTAGCCGGATTGATAATTACTAAGTAAAGTTTAATTAATACTATCTAAAAACTAATAGTACACCTCTTTACGCTACTGCACTTATTCTTCACCTAAGTCGTTATATGAGATATATTACGTTAGTTTGGAAGAAGGAATGGTAGAAAGTAGCATTTTCAGCTATAAAAGCACTTTGGGAATTATACTAAGAGAAGGCCCCGTTAACTGTTAGTATTCCGTTATACAAAGTAGACTTAGCTCCTTATGAAAAAGAGCTTAATAAGTTCAACAGAATTAAAAAAGAAATGGATGAAAAGACTACTTGACTGGCCAGCCAGGATGAGTACAAGGACTACTGCGCTGAAGTACCGTACGATATTAAAGTTACTCCAATCTAGTGGTGGTCTTAAGAGTCACACTAAAAGCGCTGGCCGTGGCTTTCGGCGTTTGCAATAGAAATTCTCTTAATTCTAGCAATAAGTGATGAGCTAGAGAGGGTCTTTTTAGGAGAACGTTGTATGATATCATAGGAGAGAATGCAGCTTGGGGTAGAGATAGTTTAGAAAACTGCATATATGAAGAGCTGGTATAGAAGTGGAATCTTAAAGGAAGAACTTTAATAGTCCTTGCGGCTTGAAGTTGCTAGCAGGCAACTTTAACAGTAGGGACGGCAGAGAATGGCAGAAAACGGCAGAAAATGGTAGAATAGGTGGAAATAAGGTGTTATAACATTAGATTTTCTCCTTTTCTACTTCTAATTGTGTTTCTTGTTTAATTAAGTGGTGGAGTAACCTTTTTCCATGTTATCGAGTTCTTATTGGATAAATTGAATAAAATAAATAAAATTCGGATAATTTATCGGCCTTATTCGCTTAATTTTGGCCCACTCTGGGTTTTAGTAAGAGCTTTATACCAGATATATTGCCTTCTAAGAAGCTTAAACTTATTAATTGTTTTTAACTTATCTGCTTTTAGGTTAAAACTTTTAGGTATAAGGATTACATTATTAGATATAAAAGGCAATTAGGTTAACAAATATTAATCCATAGTGGCAGTAAGAAAAAAGATAAGGATAAATTAATTAAAGTAATAATAATAACAATAATAATAACAACGACGACGATGGGGGCAAGGGGAAACACTTATATATACTAGAGTTTTTAGATTGTATAGTTTATACACCCAATTATAAAATTAAAGCTCATCCTTAGTTGCTGATTGGCTTACCCTTATATTACACCTACCCAAATTAGGTTAGAGAATTGGAGCTCTAAGAGCTCCACGGCTTCAAATCCACTCCATCCAACTAATCAAATCGACAGGATCCAGTCCAGTCAAACTACGGCTCCACCATGGAGATCCAAGATTAACCCAGTCCAAAAAGATCACTGACTCAACAGGACGTCGCGACGACTTCGCCGAGTACCAGTTAGAGGCCTGCACCGAGGACGATCTATTCGATCATGCAGAGCTTCTGCTGGTAAAGGACGGTGGCGTGTGGTGGAACTCCACCTACTTTATGCTGCGGCGCGCCTTGACCCTTCGCAAAGCTATTACCAAATATCTACTCGCCTGGAGGAAGCCGGCCAACGACGGCTACGATCTATCTCAGGACGCGCTTACCGATGACGATTGGAACCAGGTTGAGCAGTTGCTCGATATCCTGAGACCTTTTTTGGCAGCCACAAAGCGCATGGAAGGTGACGCAAATACACAAGGCGTCGAGGGTTCATACGGCGCTCTGTGGGAGTCCATTACTGCTATCGAGCTTCTTCATCAAATCCTTCAGCGAACTCAGCAGCGCCTTAAGAACGAAGATAATTCCTTCCTCAAATCAGGCGTCAACATGGCTATTCAAAAAGTCAACAAATATTTCGACAAAATGATGGATGAGAGTCCTTATTATTTTACCGCTGTGATCCTCCACCCGTCGCTCAAACGAGCCTACTTCCGTGATAAGTGGTGACGGTGGCCTCAATGGTGGAAGCACGCAGAACGCTGCATGGAAAGCGTCTTTGCTAGCTACATCGAAGATCAAGACGATGAGGAAGATGAGGAGCTTCCTGAACAGCACCGCCAGAGGGTTCCTCGCAAGCCAGATGATGATCGAGTTGATGAGTACGCACTGTCGCTAGTAGTGGATGAGAGCCTCTCTACTTCTACACGCGCTCAAAAGCGAATCAAGCTTGCAAGTGAGCTTGAGCGCTACTACGACGCAGGCCTTGAACTTCAAAAGATCGTCAACGAGGACGGCAACGAGGAGCTCGTCACCCTATGTAGCCCTCTCACCTGGTGGCGAAATTCTGGCCGAATCCTCTATCCAATGTTGGCCACGGAGGTAGCTTTACTGCTGAGGTGTCGGACTCCGAACGACTACGGACACCGAAGGTCGAACTAGGGTTATTTTTCTTATGTATATTAGGGCTCTTAGAGCCACCTTGAATAAAACAGACCACTCATTCAATTCTGTGTCTCTACCTATCAGCTAGCTTATGTCATCCGTGATACCTGCCTGGCTGAAATCCAACACTGGCCAAGATCGCCATGGATATGTTCTCCATACCAGCTATGAGCTCTGCCTTCGAACGAGCTTTTAGTCAAGCCAAAAAGATCGTTACCGATGAGCGCAACCGCCTATCTGCTGACACGATCAGACTTGCTAATAAGCAAGCATTGCTTGTATGCTTGCTTGCTTGCTTGTCTTGGCAACAAGCAAGCAATCAAGCGGAGAGTCCAAAAATAAAATAAGCAAGCAAGCAGGCCCCATAATCGGGCAATCAAGCAAGCAAGAGGCCTCTCCCATACAAAATAGACAAGCAAGCAAGCAAGCGGGCTTATTTTCTGCTTAGTCATACAAGCAAGCAATCAAGCAAGACCTCCAAAAATGGGCAAGCAAGCAAGGGGGTAGGTGAATTGCTTGCTTGCTTGCTTATTAGCAAGTCTGAACACGATTGAAGCAGACCAGTGCCAGAAGTGGTGGCTGCTTAAAGGCCTTGTTCCAAGCAGCTTGATTGATTGCGTCACCACCAATGGAGCGTCAACCACACCGTGGCTGACGAGCTTTAATATCGATCTTACTGGGTACGATATAAATGAGGACGAAGAAACAGTTGATCAGTGAGCTTCTACTAGGTAATTGAGGACGGCTTTTTCATTGGGCAACATCAATTCGTGTATATACTGAATTACTACCAAAATCTTCAATATTATACCATGAAATCTATATCAATTGCCTATTTAGGAAGGTTCGCTGACAGCGCTCAGTCAGCGACGCCTTATTTTGGTACTCAGTCAGTCAGCGGGTCAATTTTAGGCAGTCAGTCAGCGAAGGAGCCCCTTCGCTCACTGAACGCTGACTGTTGGACACACTGGATGCGGCATCTGATGCCTCTGGGTTAACCTAACCCTTTTCAGACACAAGTCTAAGCACATCTCTATAGGAAATGACATTTCGTTGTTGGGATTAAAGACAAGGTGTAAAGATAAGTAATTAATTGATTGATGGATTGATTTTATGTTCACGTAGCCTTTCGGATACAGAGTTCAATAAAACTAAACATCGTTACTCAGAAACAACATGGAGCTTCCGCGCATTCTTAGGATGGTATGTAGCGAAGTAATCATCATAGACCGGGTCCTGTGGAGGGGTCTGGTCGACTTTCAGATTTTCAAAGTGGCGGAAAATTGTACCCAGTGTCACATAGAGCTCACAGTACGCAAGTCTACGTCAGAAATTAGTTTCTGGTTCATAGGCTAACATGGCTGGAAAAGGTGACTGAAAACAGGGAGCATACGGCATTCCAAGACATCGCCTTGAGTCTTTCCCAAATGGGACAAAATACTTGTCCAGCATCCTTGCAGTGACAGGATAAAGCCACCGTGAAGGATCAAACTTTCCAGCATTTGGGAAGATGTCTTCATTGCGGTGCATCATCCACGAGCTCATGCCAACAATAGTCTAGAGTTGGAACATCCAGATTAGCAACATTGACATTAATAAAAAGGAAGCTGAGTATGGAGACGTACTCCAGCTGGAACTGAGTATCCATTAAACTCTGCCCCAGGTTCAGGAGTTACTCGAGGCAGTCGGCCAATCACTCCATAAGATAACCTAAAACATATCAAATTGAAGTCAAAGACTATATGTTCATGAGTAACTATACCGTAGACCTTCTTTGATAACTGCAGTCTGTACTCATAAAGGTTAGAAAGTGGTGAGCTAGCTCGTTTCAGTATACGTGCACAAACCAAATATGGAAGCTTTTCAAGAGTCAGGAAGTCTAGTGTTGCGCTAGGATCAGGAAAGGCCTCCTTTAACTCAGCTGTTAACTTCCTGTAGATGTCCTTGTTGGAGACGATATTGTATGTGGTAATTGTCATAGCGTTTCCAGTGGTCTCTGAAGTGTAAACTTCGTCTTTGAGCTTGTCTCGACAATCCTGCGGTTAGAAAGTAATTAGTGCCTAAACAGATTAGAGATGGAAGTACATAGTACCATCTGCACCTGCATAAGACTTGTGGCTCGCTTGCTCATAAGCTTAGCCAGCCACATTGGAGTCTTCGACATGAATAGTTTGACAAATGGAAATTGCTGAAAGAACCAGAATGAAGAACCTAGATCCTGCATCATAGAGAAGAGCTGAACACCAAAGTCATCACATTCCAAGAGATTATAACAGTTATTGAAGGCATAGCTTGTGATGACGTCAACTGCTATAGCACGAAATCCATGGTGCAGGTCTATACTCATCTCTGCATGTAATGCTTTGTGTATCCGTTGTTTGAGCTTCGCAGCCTTTGATTGCACAAGGTCTTCAAGCTCAAGAATCATCTTCCGTGAGAAGCGAGTATTCAAGATAGCCCGGAGCACTCGATGCGTTTCATTGCTCTCAGCAACAAACACTTCTGAGACAGGTCCAGGAAACGCCTTGTAGAAATTGGGGGCCTTATAAAAATTGGAGCCGAGAGAATATATTTTTTCGTAATTTTCAGGATCGCTCAGATGAATCTCATCAGGGTTGATTCGCACAACCGGACCTTGCATCAGCAAGTCAGTATATAGACTGCAAATTGAAATGAAACAACCAGGAACCACTACCATATTTTTCATGTAGCTTTTCAATCTGGGCATAGTATCTACTTCCACCGACAGTGCAGTAGTAGAACTGATACAGATGCGTCACCGCAGGAAGAAAGGGCCCAGGGATCTTTGCGAGTGGATGGAAATAGCGCCGATAAATCCAGGTTGCCGCGGCTATGGAGAGAATACTAGCCCATGACCACGACAGGATGAGGAGAAAATGGTGAATGAAGATAACTCCCATGATTTTTTGTGCTTAATCGGGTTGGGTCACTTAGGGCTCATATATGGAATTCGTTTCGGCAGATAAAGGCAAGGCAAATCAATATCTAGCCGCTTTCTTCCACAAACTGCGGGGTAATGAGAGGTGCACGGAGCCCACCTAGGACTAGTAAGTATTGGTCCGCTTAGCCGCACAGCCCGCCAAGTCGCATAGGCCAAATCTAGCATCACCACTTCAACAAAACCGAGGCTATCCACGATATACAAAATCTATTATCTACACAACTCTAATAGATAAGGCTTTAAAGAGTTGCGAATCTAGCCAATTAAAGCTCGCAGTCCTTAAACCTCTGTAGTGGATTGATTTTCCTTATTCGCGTACCCTAAGGGAGAGGTGTAGTATTATCCTCTTTTACCTCTATTACTGTGAGGGCGCGAAGAGGCTTCGGGGAAGATTTAAAGGAATAAATATAAATTCTATCTAATCTAAGGGTATATAGTTCTTGCAGAGTATAAGACGTTGCGTAAAGAAGAGAAAGGAATATAGGAAACTTGTAACTAAATATTCGAGATCTTAGTAGTAGACGCATAGGCACAAGCCCACGCGGATTTTGATAGGTTTTAACCAAATTCCATTATATTAGTAGAATTTAGTGGAATTTAATTAAGTTGGCGGAATTTGGCAGAATTTAATTAACTTGGCAGAATTTAATTAAAGCGTTGGAATTTATTTGTTGAGTGTTTTACTAAGACATTCCTACTACAACTGGGCTAGTCCCGTTATAGTACCCCCCCCCTTTAGCTAAAGGTCCAAAATAATTTAAATTAGTTAAGAATTTATAACTTATTGCGTTATAAGTGTTATAATATATTTTAAGTTCTTTTTAATTTTAAGTTTCCTGCTATTATGTTTTATGTCTTTATATTAGGTGGCAGTTGTTTGCATTTATATCATATCTATCCAGCTAAAGTAGGCCGCGAAGGATGGTCTTTATGGAATTCTTTTACTAGGGAAGGCGCGTTGGCCTTAATCTGTTTATAGGTTTCCTAGGTTTATATTTTATATCCTTCCCACTTAATAAGAAGTTTAAATTGTTTAGATTATATTTTCTATTATATATTATTAATTAAGTTAATAAAGTAAGAACTGTTACTGTTATTAATAATTATAGGAGGTAGCGGCGGTACTTTATAAGTTATAGGATTATCTTTTAAAGGTTGCAATAAGCTTATATAAAACGTCAGGTGTATTTTTATCTTAGTTAGTAGTTTAAGCTTATAGGCGTATGGGCTTAGTTTCTTTTTAATTTAGTATAGGCCCGCAAACTTCTAATTAAGTTTCTTTAAGGGCCGTTAAGTCTTTAGGTTTTGTGTATTTAGGTAGGTTATATTACCTTCCTTATAATCCTATATAGGAGCTCGTTCTTTGTTTACATACTATTTCTATAACATTTAAACATATATTAATTCACTTTATAATAGTTCCGTTAACTGCTTTATTTAATTAGCGAAGTTATGCGCGTTAATTAACTGGATTTGTTTAATTATAAGTCCTATTATATTGATTTTAGGTTGTGGTTTAAATCCAAGTTAAGGGTCTTATCCGTAGGTTGCGTAGAACAGCGTTACGCCTATTAATACGTTTATTATATTATTTACGGTAAACTTAGCTAAAGGCAGCTATTTTTCCCAGTTGTTTTATAGGTAGGAGTAGTATATTTATAGGTATTGTTCCATAATTACGTTTGCAATTTTGGTTTAACTATCTATCTCTAGATAAAATGCGGTTAAGAGTTGTATTTAAATACTTAACTATTTATATAGAGCTTGCTAGAAGTCTAAAACGAACTAGCTTTTATGGTTAGATATTATTAAGTTAGGAAGTCTGTATAGCTTAAAGACGTGCTTAATAAAACATTTGGCTACTAATATTATATTAATTAAGTCCATGGGGATTATATATCGCATTTTAGTAAGGCGGTTAACAACTACTATAATATTTATAAACCTATTACTATTAGGCAAGTTAACTATAAAGTTAATTAAGATATTGCGCCATCTTTGTATTGGAATTGGTAGTGGTTAAAGTACTCCTTACTTCTTTATATAAGAGGTCTTTCCACGCATGTATATTCTGCATGCTTAAATGTATTTTTGTATATAGTTGTGCATTATAGGCCAGTAATATGCTTGTTAAACGATCTTATAAGTCTTTATATGGCCAGGATGTCCTACTATAGGAAAGTTGTGTATAAATTTAAATATCTTAAATTGTAAAGGTTTGGAATTTAGAACTACTATCTTCTATTAATAGTATAATTGGTTATTTTAAATCTCGCATTTAGTAAGTGTAATATCTTTATACTATCGTTTTCCTGTTTAAATTGCTTTTATTATATCTATTATCCATATATTATTTTTATATTTGTATTCTATTAGCTTATTAATTTCTATTTCCTATTTATTAACTTCTAATTTATTTTTATTAAGTTCCGTGTCTAGGAATATAGGATATAGTTTTTTTAAAATATTTAGGAGGTAGTAAGATCTGTAATTAATTTATAATCCGTTTATCTAAAGCGTTTACAGGTAAGTCCTATAATTATTGTGTTAATATATTAGGCTTTTAATTAAGTTTGCCCGGTTAGTATATAATCTTAAAGTTAAATTATAAGAGGTATTTAGCCTAACAAATTTGGCGCTGTGTTAATTGCTTTATAGTTATAAAGTACTGCAGATTTTTATGGTCTGTTAATATGCGTATTGGGAACAACAATCCTTTAAGTTTAGGACGCTATTATTTAAAGCATTTAATAATTGCAAGCAGTTTCTTATTGTATATTTTATAGTTTAATTTAGCAGGGGCGAGTTTTTGGGAGAGAAAGGCTACTAGACGTAGTTTGCCATTCTTATTATATTATAATAATACTCCCCCTAGCGCATAATCTAATAAGTCTGTTTTAATAATATATTTAAGGTTAGGGTCGAAGTAAGCGAGGATTAGAGTAGTTGTAAAATAATATTTTAAGTTTTTAAAAGCTTGTTTACATCTAGTGGTCTATTTAAATTTTATTTTCTTTTTTCTTAGGTTTACTAATAGCTAAGCAATTTCTAAAAAGTGGTTAATAAATTGTTAATAGAAATTTATAAATTCTAGAAATTCTTAAATATTCTATACGTTTCTAGGGCTTTCCTAGTTTATAATTATAGCGACTTTCTTAGGATATATTTTAATTCTATTATGGGATATAATTAAGCATAAGTATATAACCCTAAACGCGTGGAACTTGCATTTCTTAATATTGCATTATAGGCCTGCGTTTTATAAGCGTTTAAGGACCATTCTAATGTATTTCTAATATTTAGAAAGCGAGGACAAGTAGATTAAGATATTGTTAATATATACAGTAACAAATATATTAAGGAATTCACAAAGCGTATTATTAATGTATTGCTAAAATATACTATGTCGGTAACACCTAAGTGCACTTGATTGGCCTATTAACTAATAGATTTGTTTTTGTCTAATAGGTAGAGAAAGCAGAGGATTATAAGGATTGCGGTGCCTAAGTAGGGGGCTAATTAGTCATCATAAGGATGACTAATCAGAGACACGAACAACGACATATAACTACGTAACTTCTGTCCATATATTCTGACACTGGCAGTTCTTTCTTTGTGCGTTAAACTGCTTATGGCGCTACAGGAAGGCAGCAAGGTATTAGTTAGCTGCAGGCTGAGCAGTCAAAGTTGGTAGCGGTGCTGCAGGCAGGGTAGCAGAAGTTGGTACTAATGCTGCGGGCAAAGCAGCAGAAGGTCGATTGGGTTACTGCAGGCAGAGCAGTAGATAGTAGTACGGTACAAGCGTCAAGTGGTAATAGTAGGTCGAACATTTAGAGCTCGGTCTATCAGCTGGTCGTTAGATCGCAGGTATAACGGCACAATTGTTGTCGTAGTAGTACGTGATAGCAGGCATATTGGCGCTATCGTTTAGTTGGTGGATCGCAGGCGTAATGGCGCGATTGTTTAGTTAATGGACTATAAGTGTAGTGGCACAGCCGTTGTCTATTTGGGGTAGCAGTACGGTGCTAGCATTAGATAGTAGATAGTAGGTTAAGCGTTTAGAGCTTGGTCTATTAGCTGGTTGATAGATAGTAGGCATATCGGCGCTATTGTAGGTTAATGGATCGCAGGCGTACTGGCGCGATCAGTATTATAATAGCAGGCATAGCGGCGCTATTAGTTTGTTGATGGTATGTGGCAGTACGGTGCCAGTATTGAGGGTTCGTAGCTGCTGTAAGGCGCTGGCCGATTTAAGAGGGCAGAGGGGAGCACGTTGGCGTTGTAGGAGACACATGACTACGTAACCTTTGTCCATATATTCTAACACTGGCAACTCTTTCTTTACGCCACTATTGAGGGATTGTAGCTGCCGCAGGCGCTAGCAGATTTGAGAGGGAAGAGGATGGGGAGCGCGCTGGCGTTGTAGGCGCGCTATTGACGTGATTTCGATGTGGTAGGGTGTTGAGCTTAAATAGGGTGCTCTTCTGGAGCTAATTGCTTGCCCGGTGGGAAGCTGGGTATTTAGATGCTGCTAATGCTGCTAGGTTGCTGGGTTGCTGCTAGAGCTGCTGGGTATTTGGGTATTAGATGCTGCGATTGCTGCTGGATTGTGGGATGCTGCCGAGGCTGCTGGATTATTGGGTATTGGGTGCCGCTAACGCTGCTGGGTTGCTGTAAGGCTGGAGTACTGCACGGGGCTGTTGGGTATTGGTTTGTATGCTAAGACGCGTACTGGAGAGTGGTTTGCTGCTGAGGTGCGTTGCTACGCTGGGGTACTGCATAAAGCTGTTGGGTAATTGGATGTTGGGTGCTGTCAAAGCTGGTGTGCTGTGTACGGCTAGAGCGCTGCCGTAGTACTGCTGAGGTAGCTGCTGAGGTAGCTGCTGGGGTACTGCCCGAGGGCTGTTGGATATTTGTTGCTGTTGAGCTAGGGGTACGGCACTTAGTGAAGAGGTCGTACTGGGGGTTGATGCTGTTGAGCTGGGGGTACGGCGCTCCGTGAAGAGGTCGTACTGGGGGTTGATTTGCTGCTATAGAATGTCTTATACGTTGCGTATTTGTCGTATATTCTAAGCTGCTGGGGTTAGGTGCTGCCGGAACTGCTAGGTGCTGGTTTTGCTGCTAGGTACTGGAATGCTGCTTGCAATCGAACGAAGCTGCTGGGGCGGCAGTGAACCTTGTTGCTCTATAGCCAACCGGTGAGGTTGACCATTGATCAATGTCGGTAACACCTAAGTGCACTTGATTGGCCTATTAACTGATGGATTTGTTCTTGTTTAATAGGTAGAGAAAGCAGAGGATCGTAAGGATCGCGGTGCCTAAGTAGGGGGCTGATTAGTTATCATAAGGATGACTAATTAGAGACACGAACAACGACACATAACCACGTAACTTCTGTCTATATATTCCGACACTGGCAGTTCTTTCTTTGTGCGTTAAACTGCTTGTGGCGCTACAGAAAGGCAGCAAGGTATTGGTTAGCTGCAGGCTGAGCAGTCAAAGTTGGTAGCGGTGCTGCAGGCAGGGCAGCAGAAGTTGGTAGTAATGCTACGGGCAAAGCAACAGAAGGTCGATTGGGTTACTGCAGGCAGAGCAGTAGATAGCAGTACGGTGTAAGCGTTAAGTGGTAATAGTAGGTCGAACGTTTGGAGCTCGGTCTATCAGCTAGTCGTTAAATCGCAGGTATAACGGCGCAATCGTTGTCGTAGTAGTACGTAATAGTAGGCATATCGGCGCTATCGTTTAGTCGGTGGATCGCAGGCGTAACGGCGCAATCGTTTGGTTAATGGACTGTAGGCGTAGTGGCACAGCCGTTGTCTATTTGGGGTAGCAGTACGGTGCTAGCATTAGATGGTAGATAGTAGGTTAAGCGTTTAGAGCTCGGTCTATCAGCTGGTTGATAGATAGTAGGCATATCGGCGCTATCGTAGGTCAATGGATCGCAGGCGTACTGGCGCGATCAGTATCGTAATAGCAGGCATAGCGGCGCTATCAGTTTGTCGATGGTATGTGGCAGTACGGTGCCAGTATTGAGGGTTCGTAGCTGCCGCAAGGCGCCGGCCGATTCGAGAGGGCAGAGGGGAGCACGTTGGCGTTGTAGGAGACACATGACCACGTAACCTTTGTCCATATATTCCAACATACTAGGACCGTTTTTTACGCTAAATAGTATTACTAGGTATTTAAAGAGTCCCTATTGTGTGCGAAAAGCTATATACTTCTTATCTCCTTTATATATATAAATTTTATTAAAGGTAGCGATTATGTTAAGCTTTATAAAGTACTATACCTTTACTAATTAGTTAAGCGTCTCTTAAATTAAGGGAATTAGATATTAGTTTTAAATTATAATTACGTTTAGAGCTTAATAATTAATATAGAATCTTAAGCCTCCTCCTAGCTTTTTAATAAATAGTATAGGTAAGGTAAATGGAGATTAACTAGAGCGAATAAATACTTTTTCTAGATGCTTGTTAAGGTATTATTGTATTATAAGCAGTTCTTTTTATGATATACCATATAGTAGACTAAACTTTGGTGTTATACTAGGCTTAAGTTCTATCTTAAAATTATACTTCTCTTGGTGTGGGGCTAGTTGGTCTATAAATTATTTTTTAAACTTATTAATTAGGTCGTGGTACTCTTTAGGTATAAAAGGTTAAGGATTAGGATACTATTTTGGTTTTAGTGCTTTCTTAATGTCTTCTATAATTATAGTAAAGATTTTATAATCTTGTCTTTTTGCTAATAAGATAAAAGGCGCGGCCTATATTATATAAATTTTGAGAGGTTTTAACATAATATCTTCGCATTCTTTACCATAATTAGCAGTTGTAGATTTATTGTGTTGGTTTAAGGTTTATAGTAAGGGTAATTTATATTATGTTAAATTTAAATAGTTGTGTGTATATTTATAGGGCAAATAGTTTTTTAAGCAATAACTTTAGTAGTAGGTTATATAGAACTTTAGTGTTTTTTTAACCCAGCTAATTAAGGGGTTGTGTTGTTTTAGCTATCTATATCTAAGTATAACTTTATATTACTTTAAGGGTGTAACAAATAGGGAAACGTATTTAAGGTGTTTATCTATTTATATTTTTACTAAAGCGTAGTGCGTTATTTCGCCATATATTAAGGGTTTGCCATTAAAGCCTTATAGGCCTTAGGGCTTATTAAGTTTCTTTAAATTTAGGTATTAAGTTTTTATATAGTTCGTATTAATAAAGCCTATGCTGGTGGCTCTGCTGTCTATAAGGATTTATACTTCCTTCTATTTTCTAAGTATTTAAATTTTATTAAGTATATTAAGGGAATTATGTTGTGTATTAGCGCTGGAAGAGCCTAGACACTTATGCTCTTCCACCTTTTATCCTAAGGCGCGACTTAGCCTTAGAATGATTTGTTTTCTAAGTTAACTAAAGGCGAGGTGCTTTGTGGCGTCTAAGTATAATTTATAAATTGGGTATAATTTAAGGAATAAGTATGGCTTAAAGAACAGGCATAATTTGAGGATTGGGTACGACTTAAGGATTAGGAGGAATTACGGCGGACTTTTTTAAAAGGGTAAGTTCGGTAATGCTTTTAGATATATTCTTTTTTATTGCATCCAAAGCATTCTCTATTTGTAGCTTAAGTTCTTTATTTATTGGTTCCTGAGAGTGCATAGGATTGAGCGGCATTAAGGTCTATAGGGTTATATATAGGGCTTTTGGATTTTGAAGACAGATCGCGCTTTGGAGTATATACCGGTTTTGTAGAGTCTTAAACGCGAGGTATAGTTGACTTTAGAGAATAAGTTTGTTTGTTATATTAAAGGTCCTTATTAATTTGTTAATATATTATAGTAAATTTAGATAGGTTTTTTAGTAGTTCCCTGCCTACTAACTAGGCTCTAATTTTATCTAAAATAGCTTATTAAAGGGTAGTAACTCTAATAGCTTTATTTTAATCTAGCTCGCCAATAAGACCTAAAAATTCTAAAAAGAAGCTAGTGAAGTCTTGGTTCCATTATTATAGGTTTTTAAGTTTAGTAACAGCTGTATATTCGCGGCTGGCGTTATTATATATTTGTTTTAGTAGAGAGATAAAGGTTTTAAAATTAATGAAAGTGCTATTACGGAAAAATGGATCTATGGTTTAAGCAGCGTCTTTACTTAATTAGGACATTCCATAGCTAACCTTGCTAGTTTTAGTGGGGTATTAATTATAGTTTGTTAAGAGTTTAAGATAGAGCTTGGTTATAAAGGGATATAGGCTATTTTGGTTTCTATTAAACATTGGAAGATTAGGGAGCTTTTTAGATTTTGTGATAGGTACTTAGTTTATTATATATATAGGTTAAGCTACCATTACTAGTTTAGTGTTCGCATTTGATGGGTTAGGTTTAGGTACTATTATTTTAATCTTATTTATAGGTGTTGCTATTAGGGTCTGTAACGTAAATGCCTTAATATTATAGAGTTCTTCGTAGAGTACTTCTATTAATTGCTGGTGCTGGGCTTTTAGTGCAGCCTGTTACTAAGCTAAGGCGTCTATAAAGGCCTATTGTATTATGGTTAACTGTTCCCTAACTAGGGTTATAATACTTATGGTTATTAAAAGGGATTTGGGTTTGTTTGCTATTTTAATAGTAGTTGTTTTAATATAACGTAATATAAGGGCGTAAAGAGGCTTTAGGGAAGATTTAAAGGAATAAATATAAATTCTATCTAATCTAAGGGTATATAGTTCTTATAGAGTATAAGACGTTGTGTAAAGAAGAGAAAGGAATATAGGAAACTTGTAACTAAATATTTAAGGTCTTAGCAGCAGACGCGTGGGCACGAGCCTACGCGGATTTTGATAGGTTTTAACTAAATTCCATTATATTAGTGGAATTTGGTGGAATTTAATTAAGTTGGCGGAATTTGGCAGAATTTAATTGACTTGGCAGAATTTAATTAAAGCGTTGGAATTTATCTGTCAAGTGTTTTACTAAGACATTCCTACTGTAACTGGGCTAGTCCCGTTACAATTACCTTAATTAATTAAACCTCTTTATTAAATGCCTTGTTACTCTTCTTCCTAAGTGCCTTTTTAGCCACTTTAGCCTTTTAATAAAGCTGCTAGATTACTTTATAATCCTTTTTTGCTTATTATTGTTTGGCTTTTTTACTGCTTTTTTTATAGCTTATATATTTAATTAGTAAGCTAAGTAACTTTCTTTTCCACGTCTATATAGAGCCCTTTTTTTTGCAATTATATATTTGTCGGGAATTAGGCAAGCGGTCGTCACGTGACGCCGCGGCACTAGCGTGGCGAGGAGTCTTAAGCTCCTCGCCCTTCCTTATTCCAATTAAGAAGCATATTAACCAACATCACTGTAACCTACTTAAGTAGTCGTTATTGGTGAGTCACCCTGTGTGACCAATAATATTAGATTCTCCTCTTTTTAATAGTGTATTATTTGTCTATCTTAGCTGGCTTATACTTAGTTTTTAGGTCCTTTACTTACTATACTTTAATAGGGCTTAAAATAAAAAGTTACCCTCTTTAATATTATATAATTTATTAAAAAGGCCCTTACTCTTAGTTTACTTATTATTTTTACTATAGAGGGTTATCTTAATCCTATTATTCTCTTCTATAAAAAGTCTATTATTTGTCTATATATTTTAATAAGTTAAGTATAGCTAAAACTTCTTTTTTATTACCTGTTACGGGACACCTCCGTGATACCTTATACACGTCTACCTGTTTCTACTAACGCAGTAAGAAGAGACCGACCGCGAGACGACAATCTAACGGCAATCTGCCGCATTTTGCCGTATTCTGCCAAGTCTACCGAATCCTGCCAAGTTCTGCCAGGACCGCTACTTGAATCCTATTCTACTCCGTGCACGTGTTAACTAAGCAACTAAACTAACGATATATACCCTTTCTTCCCGTTTCCTTACCTTCTCTCCTTACGTAACGTCTTAACTTTATTACACAGTTTATGTACGTAGCTTAATAATATCTACTTTGCTATATATTATCGTCGCTTGTACTTACTCCGTAACACTATATTACGTTAAACTATATACTCCGTCCTGCCCTAATTAATATGCAGAATAACCCAGAAACCCCCTTGTCTATAAACGACCTACGCACCCTGTTTACTAAATAAATAAGAAGTCTCTAAGAGGCTTTTACGGACGCTCTTGCCTAATAAGAAACTTAATATTACGAGATAATCCAATCCCTAAGAAAGGAAGTCAAAGAGATTTATTATAACCTACCGCCTACTACACCGTTGCCCCTACCTATCCCTACTACTATTGACCTATAAACACCAGATAAGAAGAACGCATCTGAAACTAACTCCTTAACCCTAAATTCGCCAGTTAATGCCCCTAAAAAAAAGTTATCCAAACGTCTCCCTAATCCTCCCGCCTATTCTAGTAGGAGGAGTAAGCTATGCTCTTTCCTTAACTAACTTTAAAACAAGTTAAGCGGCAATATTAACCGCTACCCTACCCCTAATAGTCAGCTTTGTTACGCTATAAGCCGCCTAAAAGGAGATGCCGCGGATACTGTATACCCGTTCCAACTAAGTACGGTAGAGGAACTAGTCACTATACTAGAAGTATCTTATAGCGACCCTAACTAAGTCGCTATATTATAAAGGAAACTAAATAAGATGATACAGGGCTCTAAGAACTTCCTATTATACTTTGCTAAATTCCACCGCTACACTAAAGAGACTGAATGGAATGAACCCGCCTTAATTAATTACCTAGTAGAGTCTCTAAACCCCAAATTAAAAGCATCTCTTATAGGAGTTAAACTGCCAGGTACCATTACCGCCTGCGCTAACGTTATTAATGGCCTATATAACGACTTACTACGCCTTACCCCAAAACATATACCTTAATACTCTGCCCCCTAGCCGCCTAAGACCCGTAAGGACTTAGACGCTATAGATATTAATACTAGAACCCTTTCCTATGCCCTAAAAGGATCCGCTAAATAAGAGTAACGTATTAAACACGGCCTCTGTTTTAAGTGCGGAAGTAACACTTATATCTCTAGCTACTACTCCGTCCCTTTTTAAAAGAATTTACAAACGGTTAATACTAGCAGCCGTTTACCACACTAATCCTCTAGTTACCGTCCCTAATCTTTACCTGGTTCTAGCCCCGCATCTAGTAAGCACCACTTATAAGGATGAAGTTATAACTAACGTTCTATAGGAACCCCTTCCTACTTGCTACCAAAAGGTATGTTTTAGAGTTAAGTCGCTCTCTAGGACAGCTATGTTATAGGATCTTATTAAACGCATTAGATATTACAAACCCTAACTCTTAGGATCGTAGTATAACCGTTAACTGCTATCTTTAGTAGAAAAGTTAATAGGCTAATACTTAAGTCCTAATTAATACAGGAGCTAGCGGTATAGGATTTATTAATAAGATCTTCGCGTAAGATAATAGGTTTACCCTAATACCCCTTAACTAATATATTAACGTATTTGGATTTAATAGCAAACGCACTGTCTCGGGCCGTATTACTTATGTAGCAGCCCTAAGACTCTAATACCTAAACTACAAAGAATTAATTAAGCTCTTTATAACTACCCTAGGTCACCCAGTAATTCTTAAACAACCCTAGATAAAGCTATATAAGGTAACCATTAATTGGGACAACCTTAAGCTTCTATTTACCGCCTTCCGTTGCAAGCAGAAGTGCCTTATAACTCGCTACTTAGACCCTAAACCGAAATCTAAAAAATCCACTAGGATCTACTAGTCTAAAAAGTCCACCCGATTCCACCAACCCGAGAATTCCACCGAATTCCACTAATATAAGAATTCCACCGACGTCCACTAAGAACCCGGAAATTACACTAAACTATATAAACCGACTCTAACTGCTGCACCCTAAACCAAGTAGAAGCTTAAGCTTAATATATAAAGGTACTAGAAGAACTAGTATTCCACTATAAAAAGGATACTTAAAGAACCCGAACCTAAATCTAATACTAACTCCGTACCTAATACTGAACCTAAAACCATATAAGAAACTAAGGATAATCCGAGCCCGCTTAATACCTTAGATATTTACATAATTAGAGCTACCCTGTTAGTATAACTTGCTAGGAAACCTAAACACACGATCTTCGCCGTTACAATGGCCGATATTAAGAAGGCCTTAGCACCAAAGAAGTACACTAACCCGGCCACGAAAGTACCAGTAGAATACCATAATTATTTAGATGTATTCTTACGAAAGGAAGCTAACAAGCTACTGGAACGCCGTCCATATAATTATAAGATTGTAGTTAAAGAAGGAAAATATCCCAGATTTGGACCCTTATATAAAATGTCCCGAAACGAACTCTAGGTACTATAGAAGTACTTAAACGAACATCTAGATAAAGGATTTATTAGAGCAAGTTCTTTACCCATAGCTATACTAGTAATCTTTATTAAGAAACCTAGCGGCGGTCTATGCTTCTATGTAGACTACCAAGCTCTTAACGCTGTTACTATTAAGAACCAATACCTAATCCCGTTAATCTAAGAGACACTAAACCAATTAAGTAAGGCTCGCTTCTATACAAAGCTTAATATTATCTACGCATTTAACCGCCTCCGTATTGTAAAAGGAGATAAATGGCTTGCTGCATTCCGTACTCAATATAGATTATTCAAATACTTAGTAATGCCATTTGGCCTCACAAACGCCCCGAGTTCATTCCAATACTTTATAAATAATACCCTACGCCCATACCTGGACGTCTTTTATACTGCTTATATTAACGACATCTTAATATATAGCAATAATATGGCTAAATACCAAAAATATATTAAACTGGTCCTGCAAGCCTTGCGTGGAGCCGGCCTATAATTAGATATAGATAAATACGAGTTCTATAAAACGGAAGTCCTATACCTTGGACTTATTATTTCTATAGACGGCGTACGAATGGACTCTAAGAAAGTTAAAGCAATTATAAACTGGCAAGAACCTAAGAACGTTAAGGACGTAAGGGCCTTTATAGGCTTCGCCAACTTCTATTAACGGTTTATTAATAACTTCTCCGCCTTAGTTTTACCCCTTATGGCCTTAACCCAAAAGGACAAAGCCTTTGTCTTTAATAAGGAATGTAAGAAGGCCTTTACTTATCTAAAGGTTATATTTACTACTATACCTATACTTTAATACTTTAACCTAGACCGAATAAGTGTTGTAGAAGCTAACTTATCTAATTACGTTACTAGAGGCATTCTGTCTTAATATAATAAGGAAGGAGTATTGCACCCTATAGTATACTTTTTAAAATAACTAAGCCTAGCCGAATGTAATTATAAGATCTACGATAAGAAATTGCTAGCTATTATTAGATGCTTTAAGCAATAGTAACTAGAACTAGAAGGAGCTGGATTCCCAATTAAAGTTCTTAGTAACTATAAAAACCTATAGTACTTCATAATCACAAAACAGCTAAGCCACTGTTAAGCCCGCTGGTTAGAATATCTGTCCTAATTCCAATTCTTAATTACGTACCGCCTAGGCGTTTAAGGCTAGAAGCCTAATGCCCTAACCCAACGTTCACAGGACGCACCAGCTTAAGAAGAAGCGCGCTCCTACCGTAATTAGACCCTACTCCGCCCTAAGCTATTTAAACCTCCTGCTAAAGATCTTATAGTATATATCCTTAAAATAACCGATCAAACTATTAAACAGATTATAGTTGACGAATATCCAAACAATGAGTTTATCTAAGAGACGCTTAAGCTAATTTAAGATGGCGTTAAACGCTCTAAAAAGATTTCTCTAAGTAAATACAAAGCCTGCGGAAACCGCTTATACTACTAGAACCGCCTAGTTGTCCCTAATTATAATAAACTTAAGCTTAAGCTTCTTAAACACGTATATAATCTACTAGTAGCTAGCTACCTAGGCCGAGGAAAAACCCTGGAACTACTCTAACAGGAGTACTACTGGCTAAATATATATAATATGGTACGGAAGTACGTCTCTAGCTGCTATACCTGCTAACAAGCTAAAGCTTTACATAAGACGTATAACGGCTTCTTAAAACCACTGCTTATTCCGGACCAAAGATAAAAGGACATCTTAATTAACTTTATTGTTAACCTCCCTATAAGTAAAGGCTGCATAAATATTATAGTAGTTATAGACCGACTATCTAAGATGAGATACTTAATCGCCTGCCTTAATATATCAACACCTGCCGTTGCCCAACTGTTCCTGGATTATATATAGAAACTTTACAGACTCCCTAAAACAATCGTCTCCAATAGAGGCCGCCAGTTTATCTTAGTGTTTTAGAAAGAACTAACTACCTAACTCCGCATTAAAGCACTATTGTCTATAGTATATTACCTAGAAACGGATGGTTAAACAGAACATGTAAATGCTATAATAGAATAGTATATTTGGATATACATGTTGTATTTATAGGATAACTAGATAGACTAGCTTATATTTACCAAGTTTACTATAAATAACTCCATCTTAGAAACCATAAAGGTCTCCCTATTCCTGGCTAATTATGGCCAGCACCTGCGAATAGGTTTTAAACCCTTTAGTAATGTTCCTCGCCTAGCTTATTAGGCCTTATAAGTTGCAGAAGTAAACAAATTCGTAAAGAAGATGGAAGAACTATAAGAGTTCCTTACTAATAAAATAACATAGGCCCAGTCTGTCTATAAAGCCGCAGCAAATAAGAACCGAACCCTAGTACTAGCTTACTAAATTAGTAACTTTATCTAGCTAAACGCAAGAAATCTAATCACGAAATAACTTACTAAAAAACTTAATTAGAAGAACGCCGGCCCTTATAAGGTTAAAAAAGTTGTCTCTCCTTATGCCTACTAACTAAAGCTCCCTAATACGGTTAAAATCTACCCTATATTCTATACGTTAGTCCTCTACCCTACCGCCCCTATATTAGACGCCCTACCTAGACAGATCTAAGACCCTCCCCCACTAGTTAAAGTGGATAGTAAGGATAAGTACCTTGTTAAAAGAGTTAACGATATTAAGTACAATAAACAGAAACGCAAATATATATACCTTATAAAATGGAGAGGCTTTACTAAGCCCTTATAGGAACCCGTTAACTCTATAGGACTTATACAAGCCGCAGAAAACTTTCACAAACTCTACCTAGAACTACCACAGCCCCATCTCGCAGAAGCTCGAGTTTAAAGGGGGGGTACTGTTATTGTTACAGACGCTTTAAGTATGATGTTACGACTACTTGGGGAAGAGTCGTAGGAAGCTAGTTGGTTGATATAGGCACGGTCCAGGATGGATCCAGTGGAACTATATGACGAGGAATGGTAACTGAGGTCACGTAGTGTTAAATATATTGACTATATTAAACAGAAGGGACGTTATGTTTAATATAGATAACACGTACCTTATGTACAAGAGAGGATTTCTTAGGAGTACGGTTATGTATTTAAAGGACCTCAGTCCCTACCGTAGATAGTTCTCTCCTTATAGTAAATCTTAGAATACAATTAGAGTTAATCTGTTGGGTAACTACTCCACCAGTTGTTATTATGTTGTTGTTTTGTTCTTACCTATATACCCAGCCTAATAATAGAACCCACTGTAGTTCCTGCTACAAGGTTCCGTTACACATTCACTACTAAGGTTATAGTATTAAACAAGGTCGAACAACATGCCACTAAGAGCAGCACCAGTTATAACGGCGTCGGCAATAGCTACAACCTTAGGGCCAGGTGATACTAGTATAGACAATGGGGATTCTTAAGTGGTTACGCGAGGTTAGTTATAGGAAATGGTTGATTACTTATAAGACAATAATAGGATACTTAAAGAACGCATTAATGGAATTAGAGTAGTAAAGATTAAGCTACCTTCAATTAAATGATTCTTAGGGGAGAAGTTAAAGCTCAAAGGATTTCTTACGCAAATGCACTTTAAGGTAGTATAGGAAGGAGCGAAGTTAGTAATATCGTTAGATTAAGTAGCCTATACAGGATTGTTCCTAATAGGGAGGGCACTTGAGTAGTTTAAGCCGTATCTCACGGAAATATAGGCTAATGGCATAACAACTACTAACCAAGACGTACAGTATATATTTGCCAGTTGGAACGGGTTCGTAGAACGGTTAATACAGATGTTTAAAGACCTGGAGGCCATAACTACAGCGGAATGAAAGCTTTAGAACTTAGTACAACGCACTTTAGTAATTAAGTATATAACATAGTTTTAAACACTAGCCACATAGGTTAAGTGGAACAATAGGGCGCTTATGGCACAGTATAAATAAGGACTTAAGGCTAAAGTCTAGGACGTAATTATCCTAATAAAAGATGCGGATACTCTAAGGGAGTTAATAAATTAGTTAATAAAGATTAATAATAGGATCTACCAAAGGGAACAAGCTAAGAGAGGGTAAGATAAAGTCCTATAGTTATATAAGGCGTAGAGTACGCAATAATAGATATAGAGTTAAAAACTATGGAATGGTGCAGAGCCTATAGACCTAAGTGGTACCAAAGAAACCTAAAGAGGGGAAAAGAAACTATGGAAACCTAGGGGTTAAGGATTAAGCAATTAAAGGACCTAGGAGCAGAGGCCAAACTAGAAATCTTAGCAGTAGAAAACATTTAGGCGGACTCTATAGCAAGAAAAGTGGTTTAAAGATAGGGCTTGCATAAATTATAGAAAACAAGGTTATTTTGCTAGAGACTATAGAGGTAGTTAGAGTAACCACGCAGTAAAGGGAACTAGGCCAGCAGACGGCACATATATATAAAGGGATGACGGTACACTATAAGGAACAAAAGAATGTTTAATTAATAGTTTTGCGTATTATTACAACAACGTATGCCAAATTTATAAGAACGCTAAGTACGGCGTAAGCTATTGGCTATAGGAGCTATTATTATCTAAGTTTAAAGGAACTAACAAACTAGCTCGTAGATTAGACATTAAAGACAATAAATTTAACATAGGCGAAACGTTTACTAATAATAAGGTAATAAGGGCAGCTTACTAGAAGCATACAAACCTTAAAGAAGTTAAAATAGAAGTAGAGACTAAGACCGTTATAGAATAAGGTTTAGTAACAAGTATTGCAATACTATTAGATACAATTTCCATCGCTTTACAAGATAATAGGAGTAACGTTTAGAAGAAACTAAGTAAGTAAATAACTACTAGTGCTAGCTTATCACTTAATAAAGGTAAAAGGCTACAGGCTTAAGATTCTTATAAAGAGATAAAAGAAGCTTAAGACTTTTAAGACGAGATAAGACACACCTAAGCACCTATAACGGACGAAAACCAATAGGAAAGGGTAGTAACTTAGTTTAGTAGGGGACAAATAAGTATAGGACGTAAGTTTAAGAACTACAAGTTTAGGGAATAAGTAAGAACGTCAGCAATCCTAGGTAAATATAGTGTTTAGCCTAAAGATTAAATAGTTAATACCAGGATTAAGAAGTAAAACGACTATAAAGATCTAGCTGCAAGACGCAGAAAACAAGAAACTATAGATAAGTTTAGGATAAGAATTATTACATAGCAAGAGCAAAAGCTAGATAAGAGGTTAGCTATACTAGGTTATATAAGGGACAAAGCACCTATATAAAGAGTTACTAATAGGCTAAGTATAGGGACACCTAGGGTAAAGTAGTTAGATAAACTAGAATAAAAAGAGGATCTAAATATTCTAACTAGGTTTAAAGAAAGACATACTAAAGGATATTATAATGTAGTAATAACAAGGTACTTTCTAATAGATAGACCATATACACTAAACCAGTTGTATAGAAAGTGGTATAGGCAATAACACAATAATAAATAGGCAGATTTTTATATATAGCTAGACAAAAAAGTTGTCTAAGACTAACCTATTACAGAGAAACATATAAGTCACATTAAAGGAGTATTAATTATAATATTAAGGAACCTAAAAGAAGGATCTAGGGACTAGAGAAGTAAGCAATAAATCTTAGTACCCGCAGCGGAAATACCAGTGGTTAGGTTAACTAGGTATAGGTTTAAACTTAAGAATAAAGACAAACTAAGAGTTAACCTAAAACATATAGCGCATTATATACTATCGTGGATAGCTTGTGTGGATAATATATGTAATATATATAGAGCACCTAAAGATAAGAACCGGAAGTACCTAGTAAGGATATATTAGGCACTAGAGGAAAAGCGGTTTAAGAATACTAAGTATATACATAGTTAGCACCCAGTAGAAGTATAAGGTTAAGGAGACTTAACACTTTAACTAAAAAGATTCCTTACGGAAGAATGCCTAGATAGATAATAGTAGTGGGAGTGCCTAGAGAACACTTATCTATAGTATATAGAGGAAAAGAAACGAACTAAGTATTGGCCAAAGTTGGACTAAGTATAGGCAGGATTAAGCAGCCAATAGTTAGGAAAAGGGGAGGCGTACGGGACTAGAGGGAACCAGTATTAGAGCCTTAGACCCTTAAAGGGATTTAAGGTTAGCATCTAAATTTAAGAGTTAAGTGGCAAGATTAGCAGTTTAAAGTATTAGTAGATAGTAGAGTAACTAGGAACTATATATTACCAAAGGCAGTAGAAAGAATAGGGTTACCATATAAATAAAAGAAATACCTATATCTACTTATAACAATTTTAGGAGATTAGATAGCCTATAGAGGAGGTATTATTAATCTCAAAATAGGACCTATTTAGATAACTATTAAAGGGAGACTAGTTAGAATGTCTTTTAATATCCTACCATTAGGATAGGATAAGGTGATACTAAGAATACTATAGTTATAGGAGTACAATCTAAAGATTAATTGGGTTATAGGTTAGGTAGATATTAAGGATACTTAATAGCGCAAAATACGGCAATAAGCCAAGTTAGTATGGTACTAGGTTAGAGCAATATATAAAGAGACTAAGCGAGGCTTAAGTTATATACCAAAAAGATACCATAGGTATGGTAAAAAGTTATAGTTACTAGAAAGTAAGAAGCTATTAAAGCATACAGCTTAGGACTACAAGATAGAATTAGAAGAGGGAATAAGTCTAAAGTTCTTTCTAATCTACAAGCTTACTAAAACAGAGTTAGTAGCACTTAAGGAGTTTATCTAGGAGAACTTATACAAGGGATATATTAGACTATTATAGTTATTAGTAGAATATCCAGTACTATTCATCCTAAAGAAAAACAGAAAACTTAGGATGTGTATAGACTATAAACAGTTAAACAGTATTACTAGAAAGGATAGGTATTCTTTACCCTTAATTAGCAAAATCTAAGATAGGATAGGCAATGTAAAGATCTTTACAAAGATAGATCTGAGGTAGGCGTACCATTAGATTAGAATTAAGGAAGGCGATAAATGGAAGGCAGCCTTTAGGTTAAAGGAAGGACTATATAAGCCGTTAGTTATACAGTTCAGGCTTATAAACGCACTAGCAACGTTCCAGAAGCGAATTAATAGTGTATTAGGAGAATACCTAGATAAGTTTATTATAGTATACCTTAACAACATTATTATCTACTTAGAGAGTAAGGAAGAGTATAGAGAACACATTAAATGGGTCTTAAAGAGACTATAAGAAGAACAGATGCTAGTAGCAATTAAGAAATACAAGTTCTTTACTAGGAAAACCAATTTTATTAAATTTATTATTAAACTAGGCCAACTTAGCATAGATCTAAAGAAGATTAAGGCTATAGTGAATTGGCAAGAACTAGAAAACGTTATATAGTTAAGATCGTTTCTAGGGTTTTGTAATTACTGTAGAAGGTTTATAGCGCAATAGTTATAGGACATTAAGCTATTTACGCGGTTAATAAAGAAAGAAGAACCATAGGCGTGGGGAAAGAAGTAATAAGAACTATTTAAGAGAATTAAAGAGTTGTTTACCTAGGAGCCAGTTCTTAAGATCTATTAACCAGGTCTAGAGACGGTTATAGAAATAGATGTATTAGACTTTGCACTAGGGGCATACTTTATATAGAAATATTAAAATGGATGGCACCTAGTGGCATACTATAGTTAAAAGATAACACTACTAGAGTTAAACTATAATATCTATAACAAGGAGTTGTTAGGTATAGTTATAGTACTTAAAGAATAGAGAGTATTTTTATAAGGTACAGAGAAACCATTTATAGTTAAGATAGACTATAAAAACCTTATAGGATTCCTAACGACAAAGGAACTCAACCAAAGACAAGTTAAATAGGCGGAAATGCTTATAGAATACCATTTTGAAATTTAGCATACTAAGGGTATAGATAACGCACAAGTAGACGCTCTAAGCAGAAGGGCTAAACTATAAAGTAATAAAAAACTATTAGGAGCTTTGTTGCGAAAGGATTAAGATAGATTAATTAGGTATAATTATCTGAGGATTATAGCAACTAAGGAAAGTTAGATCCATAAGTTACTAGAAGGTAATTAAATACGGAAGATCTAATAAGTATAGGTAGAGGATCTAGACTTAGAGCAATATAAAAATAGAGAAGTAATGTATATACCTAAGTCTATCGCAGAAGAATTTGTTAAGGAATTCTATAAGGGAATAATATAAGGACATAACGGAGCTATAGGCTTAGTATTAAGACTTTAAGAGGAATACATTATTTAAGGAATCTGGGGACTAGTAAGACAAGTTATAAAGGAATATCTAGATTGCTAAAGGAATAAACTAATAAGGTATAAGCCGTACGGAGGGCTATAACCTATTAAGACACCTAGAAGACCATAGGAAGTTATATTATAGGACTTTGTTATTAAGTTACTAAAGTTAAGAGATCCTATTATAGGACAAGATTATAACGTGATTTTAATAATAATGGACAAGCTAATAAAGTGGGGATACTTTATAGCATACACTAAAGAGATATTAGTAGAGGATATCGCTAGAATTTATATAAAGGAAGTATTCGCAAGACACAGAGCACTAGATAAGATTATATCGGATAGAGATCTAAGATTTATAGTAGCATTTTAGGAAGTGTTTCTGGCAGAATAAGGGGTTTGCGCAGCAATATCTATAGCGTATTATCCGCAGACGGACAAATAAACAGAAAGACTAAACTAGACACTAGAGCAGTATCTAAGGCACTATATTAATTACGCGTAGAATAATTAGGTGTTGTTATTACCAGTTATACAGTTTACATATAATGCAACACCACAAGAAGGAATAGGGATATTACTATTTAAGGCAAATTACGGATATAAGCTAAGAATATTATTATTACCACATTAAGTAAAAAGGACGAGTAGCACAGCTAAGTAAAGAATAAAGACATTAATGAATCTTTATATAGACCTTAAAGAAACAGCTAAACTAGTATAAGAACGAATAAAAAGGTACTATAATGCTAAGAGATCTAAGGGACCAGATCTTAAGGAGGGGGATAAAGTGTGGCTACTACACAAAAATTTTAAGAGTTAATGACCAAGTAAGAAATTAGACTATATTAGACTAGGACCTTTTAAAATTAAGTAAAGAATTTTAGTGGTTATGTATAAGCTAAACCTACCAGCCAAAATAAAAATCTACCCTATATAACACGTTGCAATGCTAGAGCCAGCATATGGGAATATTAAGCTACCAGTCTATAAGGTAGACATATATAGAGGATAAGAGGAAGATAAATAGTAAGTTTTAAAAATTATCAGTTATAAGGACGTAGATGACGAAACGTGGTATAAAGTAAAGTAGATAGGCTATAGTAAGACTACCTAGGAACCACTAAGCAACCTAAGGAACGCTATAAAAAAGGTACAGGAGTATTAAAAGAGAGTAGGTTAGGCAATATTGACAAGGAAGGATCGCCAAAGAATAAGTCACTTAAGGGGGACTTAAGAGGAGCAATTGCCGAGCTACTTGGAGTTATTTCCCTTATAGGAGAAGAGCCAGTCCTTTTATTACCTAGCTTAGACAAACCCTGTTAAACCAGTTTCTACTTCTTAGAATGAACCTTCTTACGAACACATTTGAGACATTAAAGACGAGTATAAGCTAGACATTGGGCTTTAAGGACGCGTGCGGATTCTTCTAAAGCACGTTAAACCGCGAGCAACGCTAAGGCCAGCTTACTATTAAGCTTTATAGCGGTAGATTAAACATAAGACCCTATAACAAGTTACTTAGGGAACTCGAAGACTGTTAAGAGTTATGGGACGCGTATACTTAGTGTTAGAGATAGAGCGAACGTCGCAGGACGACCTAATGTTTGCTTTAGTGCATTCAGAACAGAAGGAGGGTTATTAAGATAAAGGGCTCGCTAGCGCAACGTAAACTAACCCCTCTTTTGCGCACCTAGAGTAAGGGATCGCCATTACGTCACTAAGTGATAGTATGGAGGAGACTGTATAAAGGCGACGCTTAACCTAGGAAAGAGAAGAAGAAGCTTTAGGTATAATAAGTAAGGATATTAACCAGACTAATTAAACGGACATTACACCTCTAGTGGACGACTTGGAGATATTAGGAATCTTTAAGGACAAAAATAAAGAGAAGGGAGATGGTATTACGGACGCTTTAAGTATAATGTTATAACTACTTAGGGAAGAGTTATAGGAAGCTAGTTGGTTAATATAGGCATAGTCTAGGATAGATTTAGTGGAACTATGTAACGAGGAATGGTAACTAAGGTTATATGGTATTGAACATATTAACTGTGTTAAATGGAAGGGATGTTATATTTAATACAGACAACACGTACCTTACGTATAAGAGAGGATTTCTTAGGAGTATGGTTGTGTATTTAAAGGACCTTAGTCCCTACTGTAGATAGTTCTCTCCTTGTAGTGAATCTTAGAATATAATTGGAGTTAATCTGTTAGGCAACCACTCCACCAGTTGTTATTATGTTGTTGTTTTGTTTTTACCTATATACCTAGCCCAATAACAGAACCCACCGTAGTTCCTGCTATAAGGTTCCATTATAGTTATAGAACACCTCCATAATACCTTATACACGTCCACCTATTTCTACCTGTTTCCACCTGTTTCTACTAACGCAGCAAGAAGAGACTGACCGCGAGATAACAATCTAACGGCAATCTGCCGCATTCTACTATATTTTGCTAAGTCTACTGAATCCTACCAAGTTCTGCCAGGACCGCTACTTAAATCCTATTCTGCTCTGTATATGTGTCGACTAAGCAACTAAACTAATAATATATATCCTTTCTTCCCGTTTCCTTACCTTCTCTCCTTACGCAACGTCTTGACTTTATTACACAGTTTATGTATATAGCTTAATAATATCTACTTTGCTATATCTTATCGTCGCTTATACTCACTCCGTGACATTACCCTATCTACTATAGCGTTTAATAAGTTCTATATACTAGTCCTATTATTAGATTAAAGTAGTAAGATTATCTTAAATAGACTTTTAGGTAGTAGAGACTCTTTATATATATACTTTAGGAGGCGGCTTAAAATAGTATTAATATTAAGCAGATAGATTCTAGTCTTTTTCCATCTATTAATAATATTATCTAGTATAAAGGCTTAGCCATATATAGCCTAAAGAACCTCTAAAAGTGTTATTTACCTATAAAAACAAGCCGTTAGCTATATATTATATAATAATTAAATTTATGGCTATAATACTTTGCTAGTAGTAAAAATATTAAAATATTAAAAGACTAAAGTCTATATACTATAGAGAGGAAATGTAGCTATAAAAATTTATTTATATAATATTAGTTAAGGACTTTTATATTTAAATAAAAGTTATAGCTATTATAGGTTAAAATCCTTTATTTTCTATTTAAGCTAGCTTTATATTAAATATAGTGGGTATGATGACTCTACAGTAGTAGAGCAAAGTTTGCGATACTAGCGCGTCCGTAGGCTTGTTACGGCAGCAGTGGTTCCCAAGGAGGTCAAAAAGTAAGGTAGTAGAGCACCACAGGTGACTCGTAGGCGCCTTGTAGGCGAGTCCCAAAAGGCGGGGAGACGGATTACAGGGTTTTCTCAAAAGAGTTTTCTCCCCACATGTATATAAGGAGTAGTCCGCGTGGGCCCAATAGGGATCCGAATCGGACGTTAAGCAATGAATAATATAAATATAGTGGGTAAAAATTATAAAAAAACTATTTATAATCAATTTTATTATTAGTTTACTTATATTTTAAAATAATAATAAAAGTAGGCTACTGTTTAGGTTTATAATTTTAAAACCAATTTCGCTAAATATTATTGCTTTTATATAGTTCTTTTTAACATTAATTTTAGTAATATTCTTAATAAAATATTTAACTATTAGTGGCATAGGAGGAATCCTTTAATTTAGAAATAGATTTATATAATTTATAAAGCTTTAAGCCTGTTTGTTGGTTATATAGCTTTAAGATTTATAATACTCTTTTATTAATGCCTAAACGTTACGCTAGTGTTTTAACAGCTTTAATTGCTTAACGCTGTGTCTTTAGGCTATCTTAGATATATTAGAATGTTTTCAAAGATATAGGTTAGCTAGCACATTTTATAGCGCTAAAAGATCACCTATTTTGGTGGAGTAATTAATTGTTAAAATTGGTGATATTTTGGTATTGGTGTGTGCGAGTGGGTAGGCCGTACGGCTAAGCGGGCCAATCCTTAAGGAATTGTGTATAGTAAAAACTCGATAGCGCGATACTCTTTTAGGCAATAATCTCAATTAGCCAATACTAGTGCCTTGGCAAAATTCTCCCACTGTAAAAATCTTCACTTACGCCCATATACGATATATCAGCTCTCCTACCTTAAATATCGTGCTATTAAATATGCCTCTAAAAGCTATTTCTAACGCAGAACAGCAAGCTATATATGCTTACTACTTCTCCTAAAAGCCACCGCTAAAGCAAAAAGAAGTTATTGCCTAGTTTAAGCAGTAATATAGACGTAAGCTTGGCCAGGCTACCATCTCTAACTCGCTAAAGGATTGTTATAAGCATCTTAATACTATACTAGCTGCTAGCTCTACGAGCTTCCGCTATTACTCTAGCAAGTAGAAGCTGCTTAAAAAGATACTCTTCTTATAGTAGCAGTAGCTTAAGGCTTATAGGCAGCTTGTATTTAGCAAAATTCTATAAACAAAGGCAAAGGACCTATGGCATCTCCTCCCTAAGTACACTGGAAAACCAATACCTAAGTTCTATTACGGAGTGAGTATAAGTGACGATAATATATAGCAAAGTAGATATTATTAAGCTATGTATATAAACTGTATAATAAAGTCAAGACGTTGCATAAGGAAAGAAGGTAAAAAGGTACAAGAAGGGGCATATACTGTTTACTTATTGCTAGATCAACAAGTGTACAGGGCAGAAGTTACAGATATTTGGATATTACGGATATTGCAAGCGGATATCGTAAATATTGCGAATATTACGGATATTGCAGTATTGTAATCAATCTTTGGTTGCTAAGTCGGTAGAAACGGGTGGTTATATATAAGGTGTCACAGGGTGGTCCTATAATAGTACCCCCCCTTTAAACTTAAGCTCTTACAAGACATGGTTATAGTAGTTCTTGGTGGAGTTTATAGAAGTCTACTGCGGCTTATATAAGTCCTACAGAGTTAATAGGTTCCTATAAGGGCTTAGTATAACCTCTCCATTTTATAAGATATATATATTAGCGTTTCCATTTATTGTACTTAATATTATTAATTCTTTCAATAAAGTACTTATCTTCACTATCTACCTTAACTGGTGGGGGAGGGTCCTAGATCTATCTAGGTAAGGCGTCTAATATAGGGGTAGTAGGGTGGAGGACTAACGTGTAGAATATAGGGTAGATTTTAACAGTATTAGGGAGCTTTAGTTGGTAGGTATAAGAGGAGACAACCTTCTTAATCTTATAAGGGCCAGCGTTTTTCCAATTAAGTTTCTTAGTAGGTCGCTTTATTTTTAGATTTCTTATATCTAGCCAGACAAAGTTACCAATTTAATAGGCTAGTACTAGGGTTTGTTTCTTATTCGCTACGGCTTTATAGATAGATTAGGCCTATATCATTTCATTAATAAGAAACTGTTATAGTTCCTCTATTTTTTCTACAAATTTGTTTACTTCTGTAACTTATAAGGCGTAATAAGCAGGGCAAGGAACATTACTAAAAGGTTTAAACCCCATTTGTAGATGCTAGCTGTAGTTAGCTAGGAATGGGAAGACCTTTATAGTTTCTAAAACAGAGTTATTTATAGTAAACTCGGCAAATGCAAGCCAGTTAATCCAGTTATCTTATAAATACGACGTGTATATCCAAATATACTATTCTATAATAGCATTTATACATTCCGTTTAACTATTTATTTCTAGGTAATATGCTATAGACAACAGTGCTTTAATATGGAGTTGGGTAGTTAGTTCTTTCTAAAATACAGAGACAAACTAGCTACCTCTATTAGAGATAATCGTTTTAAGGAGTCTATAGAGTTTCCATACGTGATCTAGGAATAGTCAAGCAACGGTAGGTGTTAACATATTAGGGCAGGCAATTAGGTGTCTTATTTTAGACAGTTAGTCTATAACTACTATAATATTCTCACAGCCTTTTTTTTAGGGAGTTTAACAATAAAGTTAATTAAGATGTCTTTTTATCTTCGGTCTAGGACAGGTAGTGGCTTTAGGAGGCCATTATACATTTCACGTAAGGCTTTAGCTTGTTGGCAGGTATAGTAACTAGCAACGTATCTTCGTGTTATATTATATATATTTAGCCAGTAGTACTCCTATTAGAGTAGTTTTAGGGTCTTTCCTTAGCCCAGGTAACTGGCTACTAGTAGGTCGTGTACATGTTTAAGGAGCTTAAGCTTAAGCTCGTTATAATTAGGTATAATTAGACGGTTTTAGTAGTATAGGAGGTTTCTACAAGCTTCGCACTCGCTTAGGGAGATCCTTTTTAAACGTCTAACGCCATCCTATATTAGTTTAAGCGTCTCTTAAATAAACTCGTCGTTCGGATATTTATTAACTATAATTTATTTAATCAATTAATTAGTTGTTTTAAGGACATATACCGTAAGGTCTTTAGTAAAAGGATTAAATAGTTTAGGGTAAAGCAGGGTTTAATTATAGTAAATACACACTTCTTCTTATGCTGGCATATCTTATAAGCGTCAGGTTAAGGTATTAGGCTTCTAGCCTTGGACACCTAGGCGGTATATAATAGAGAATTAGAAACGGGATAGGTATTCTAACCAGTGGGCCTAACAGTGGCTTAGCTATTTTATGGTTGTAAAGTACTATAAGTTCTTATAGTTGCTAAGAACCTTAATTAGAAATCTAGTGCCTTCTAACTTAGATTGCTATTATCCAAAGCATCTAATAATAGCCAGTAGTTCCTTATCGTAGATCTCGTAATTATATTTAGCTAGGCTTAGTTATTTTAAGAAGTATGCTATAGAGTATAATACTCCCCCCTTATTATATTAAGACAGAATGCCTCTAGTGGCGTAGTTGGATAAGTCAGCTTCTATAACACTTATTTAGTCTGGGTTAAAGTGTTAAAGTATAGGTACAATAGTAAACATAACCTTTAGATACGTAAAGGCTTTCTTACATTTCTTGTTAAAGATAAAGGCTTTATCCTTTTAGGTTAAAGTAATAAGGGGTAAAGCCAGGGCGGAGAAGTTATTAATAAACCATTAGTAGAAGTTAGCAAATCCTATAAAGGCCCTTACATCCTTAACGTTCTTTGGTTCTTACTAGTTCACAATTACTTTAATCTTCTTTAGGTCTATTTATATGCCATCTATAAAAATAATAAGTCTAAGGTATAGGACTTCTATTTTATAGAACTCGCATTTATCTATATCTAATTATAGGCTAGCTCTACGCAGGGCTTCTAGGACAAGGTTAATATATTTCTAATATTTAGCTAGGTTATTACTATATACCAAGATATTATTAATATAAGTAGTATAGAAGATATCCAGATAAGGGCGTAGGGTATCATTTATAAAGTGCTAAAATAAACTTAGGGCATTTGCAAGGCCAAACGGCGTCACTAAGTACTTAAATAATCCATATTGGGTACAGAATGTGGTAAGCTATTTATCTCCTTTTATAATGCGGAGGCGGTTAAATGCGTAGATAAGATTAAGTTTTGTGTAGTAATAAGCTTTACTTAATTAGTTTAGTGTTTCTTAAATTAACAAAAGCGGGTATTAGTTCTTAATAGTAATAGCGTTAAGAGCTCAGTAGTCTACGCAGAAGCGTAGACCACCGCTAGGTTTCTTAATAAAGATTATAGGTGCAGCTATAGGCAATAAGCTTGCTCTAATAAATCCTTTACTTAGGTACTTATCTAGGTACTTCCATAGCACCTAAAGTTTATTTTGGGACATCCTATATAGGGGTCCAAATCCAGGCTGCTTTCCTTCTTTAAGTTCAATCTTATGGTTATACAGTTAGTGCTCTACTAACTTGTTAGCTTCCTTTTATAAGAATATATCTAGATTTTTATAGTAACATACTAGTACTTTTATGGCGGGGTTAGTGTGCTTCTTTAGTGCCAAGGCTTTCTCAATATTAGCTATTGTGACGGCGTAGATTATATATTTAGGTTTCCTAGCAAGTCGCACCAGCGGGGTAGCTCCAATTATTTAGATATCTAGGGTATTAGATAAGCTCTTATCGTCTATAGTTTCTTATATAGTTCCTTATTCAATTTTAGGGTCAGTATTAGGTATGGAGTTAGTATTAGGTATAGAGTTAGTATCAGATTTAGGTTTAGGTTCTTTAAGTATCCTTTTTATAGTAGAATACCAGTTCTTCTAGTATACTTATATAGTATATTTAAGCCTTTGCTTAGTCTAGGGCGGTACAGTGCTTAGGATTAATTCTTAGGGTTTAATAGATATTTCAGATCCTTAACGGACGTCAGTAGATATTCCAGATCCTTAGCGGACATTAGTGGATATTATGGATCCTTAGCGGACATCAGTGGATATCTTATCTTGGTGGAATCTAGTGGATTTCTCAGACGTGGGGTGGACATTAGTGGAAACTTTGGGCTTTGGTTTAGGTTTAGAGCAGTAAGTTATAGAGCATTCCTACTTGTAATAAGAGGCAGTAAATAGGAGCTTAAGGTTATCCTAATTAATAACTACCTTATATAGCTTCATCCAGGGTTGTTTAAGGATCACTAGGTGGCTTAAGGTAGTAACAAAAAGCTTAATCCGTTCTTTATTGTTTAGGTATTAGAGTCTTAGGGCTACTATATAGGTAATACGCCCTAAGACGGTACATTTGCCATTAAATCCAAATATATTAATATACTGGTTAAGGGGGGTTAGGGTAAAACCATTATCTTACACAAAAATCTTATTAATAAATCCTATGCCGCTAGCTCCTATGTTAATTAGGACTTAAGTATTAGCCTATTAATCTTTCTGCTAAAGATAGCAGTTAACGGTTATGCTATGGTCCCAAGAGTCAGAGTTTATAATATCTAATACATTTAACAAGATCCTATAGCAGAGCCGTCCTAGAGAGCGACTTAGCTCTAGGACCTTCCTTTTAGAGGTAATCGGGGCAGGGTTCCTAAGGGTAATTATATGCCAGAGCTTTGTTCTTATAAGTGGTGTTTACTAGATACAGGGCTAGAACTAGATAAAGATCAGGAACGGTAACCGGAAGATTAGTATAGTAAACGGCTACTAGTGTTAGCTATTCTTAAATTATTTTAGGACATAGGCATAGGGATAGAACAGTATTTTAAGATATAAGCCTTACTTCCGCATTTAAAGCAAAGGCTTAGTTAGATGCGTTATTCTTGTTTAAAGGACCCTAGTAAGGCATACTCTAGGGTCCCAGAGTCAATGTCTATAGCGTTAAGGTACTTATACTAAGAAGATAACTTAGCGGGGACTTATAGGGCTGTTATATTATATTAAGGAGCGGATTTTGGCGTTAGACGTAGTATATCATTATACCGTTTGTTAATAACACTTGTGCAGGCATTAAGGGCTCCTAGTAGGTCTACACCTATTAGGGAGGTTTTTAGTTCAGGGCTTAAGAATTCAATAAGGCTATTAATTAGTGCGGAGTTATTCCAGCCTATTTCCTTTATATAGCGGTTAAATTTAGAGAAGTATACTAGGAAACTTTTCTTTTCTTAAGTTATATAGTTTATCTTCCTTTAAGCGGTAGCTTGGCGGTTCGGGTTACTATATATAGCTTTAAGAAGTATAACTAGGCTTTATACTAAGTTTGGCTGGAGAGGTTTAATAAGGTTAGCTGCGTCTCCTCCTAGTCAACTTAGGGCGTAGTAGAGTTAGTTAGCTTTAGTTAGGTAACAGTTAGTATTACTAGTCAGCTTATTCTTAAGCTAGCTTAGGAATAATTAGAGCTCTTATTGTTTACTAGTAAATACTAGAGGGTCTAGTAGTTTTTTAGATTATTGTCGTGCAGTAGACGGAATTATAGGATAAATATCCGCAGCTGGCTTAGGTTTCGTACCTAACAAGCTAGGTCCAGATTCGGTCATTTTTATCTTATTTATAGGTGGCGTGTTAGCAGCCTCTTAGGCTGATATTTGGTCTTAGGGCCCTAACGCGAGTGTCTTAAGAGTGCGGACTTCTTCCTAAAGTGCTTTAATTAATTCCTAGTACCGTGCTTCTTATTCGGCTTATTATTTGGCTATAGTAGCCTAGTTCTATGCGAGGGCGTCTATAAAAGACTTCTGTATATTTACCAATTATTCTTAGAGTGCGGACATAATGTCAGCGGCCATTATAGGGGCTTTAAGGTCATTCTGTATTTTAGACGGGGTAGGGCAGGGCGGAGTATAGGTTTTTTTTTTGACGCAACGTAGTGTTACAAAGTGAGTATGAGTAACGAGAATATGTAGCAAAGTAGATATTATTAAGCTATGTACATAAACTATGTAATAAAGTCAAGACGTTGCATAAAGAAAGAAGGTAAAAAGGTATAAGAAGGGGTATATACTGTTTACTTATTGCTAGGTTAACAAGTGCACAGGGCAGAAGTTACGGATATTCGGATATTGTGGATATTGCAGATGTCTCAGATATTGCGGATATTGTAAGCGGATATCATGAATATTGCGAATATTACGGATATTGCAGTATCGTAATCGGTCTTTGGTTGCTGAGTTGGTAGAAACGGGTGGTCGTGTATAAGGTGTTATGGGGTAGTCCTATGACAAGTTCTTACCTAAATAGCTAGGCAAATTTAAGAAGCGCTTTAACCTAAAGTAATACGTCCAGCATGGCGAGATTGCCTCTATCCCTATTACTGCTTACGCTAAAATAAATCTTCTATATTAGATCTGCCTATACTTTCTCGTACTCTATATATATAATATAGACAAAACTGGCCTCTATTGGCGCTAGACAGTTAGTAAAGGCCTTACTACTGCCTTAGTTCCTAGCATTAAGAAAAATAAGGCCCGGATATTTCTCGCGCTATATAGCAATACTACTAGATTTAATAAGCTTCCCCTATAGCTAATAGGCAAGTTAAAGATACTATACGCTCTCCGCCCTATTAATATTTCTATGCTAGGCCTATAATAGAGAGCCTCTGCCAAAGCCTAAATAACTGCTAATATTATAGCTAAGTAGCTAAAGGCCTTCTATGCTTATATTAGTGAGCTATAAGTTATTTTCCTACTTAATAACTTTTCTGCCTATACTGCAGCTATTAAGCTTACTCCCCTATCTATAAATATTCGCGTTAAGTTTCTACCAAAAAACAGTACTTTTATATACTAGCTAATAGATTAGGGCATTATATAAAACTTTAAGTGCGGCTATCGGCGATAGTGGCTCCGCTTCTTAATTAACTACTATACTAATTAAGAAAATCCTATTAAGAAAACAAACCTTTATAATATACTTAGGTGGACAGCAAAGGCTTAGAGAGAGGATATTACTAAGGCTATAATTTGCAATTGCTAGGCTAAATTAACAATTCTGGAGAAGGTAGATAATAATCTTAAAGAGCTACCTCCGCCGCTAGATCTTATAGAACTCCTCTATAAATGCTAGGCTGTTATATAGGTTAGTAACAACGCTCGCGAACCAAAGACTTTCCTACATCCTAAGGGTAAGGATAATAAGCCTAATAAGTAGGTTAATCTGTAGGAGATTATTAACTTTTATACGGGCAAAACAGGCCTTAACGTTATGCCTAAGGAAGACGACGCTGTAGAGCCTCTACCATTGCTATTAGACGCTCTTAAGGCTTTTATAATTGTGCAACGCTTTATAGAGCATTAGGAGGACGCTACAGCTAATAATATAGCTCTGCTACACTGAATAGAGCGGCAATTTAACCTATAGGTAAGTAAAGCTTGCAAGCAGAGTACTCTAGATAGGTGGATTACTGGCGCTAGAGGCTCTTCGGATAGTGCCTAGTCAGCTTCTATTTATGCGATAATTCGTTACTGCGATACAAATCGCCTGTAAAAATTATATCGCGCTATTGAGTTTTTACTATATTTGCATTTACAAAACTGTAAAGCGCTTAACCGTGCGTACAGGTCGGTTGGACCACGCTAAAATGTCGGCCCAATAGGCGAAACCTCCGCCTACTGCACCAAATTTGACTTTCCCTATTAAACTTTGACCTTACCTTCTACCTTACCTTCTATTACAAATTTATTAAATCCATTCCAAACCGATTTAAAATACAATGTCTAGTATATTAAAGAGCTGTGTAAACTATCTGCAACCCGTTCTAAACGTATTTTAATAGTTTAGGCCGCCTATAAAGCCTATTTAAAAATAGAAAGGCTTCCTACGGGAGCTAATGCCTATATATTCTACCGCCCTATAGAAACTAATCCTCTACCCTAGTCAATCTCCTACTTTTAAAAATCCCCTATAGGATCTAATCCCCTACTTTAATAAATCCCTTACCAGATCTACTCCCCTATAAAATCCAATCCCCTACTCTAACCAATCCCCTATAGCTCCTATATAGCTTTTACTCCCCTATAAAAGCTAATAGCTATATTTTGCTCTCCTATATAGAAACTAATGCCCTATAGCTTCCATTCTCCTATTCTCAAATCTACTAGCAATTTACTAATACTATAGCCTACTATACAGGCCTTATTGTTATAGGAGTAAGTAAGTATATAGGCTTATGCCCAGTATAGAATAAAAGCCATTTACGCACTAATTACCCACAATTGCGGTTTTAGGAGGGCAGTAGGCACTTTAAGTTATCTAATTATATTTATTGGAATGTGGGCCCATAACTAGGAATTTAATTTATAACTACCCAACTATATCTATATCTAAAATCGCAGCCACCTAAAAGTCTTAAAGAGTGGGAAATACTTAGTAGAAAGCGCTTAAATTGCCAACTTGGCCCAGACCCGCGAAGTTATAGTTAAATTTATCGCCTAGTAGTAGAACTATTTCTAAATACTAATAGAAGAGCGGTTTTTTCCCTTACACACTAGGGTAAAAACTACTCTTATAACATTTTTAATCTATAAAATACAAATAATTTAGCATAAAATTCTTTGCTAAGACTTAAGTATTTCTACCTATCGGCCATTAAGCTCCCGTTTTGCTAATTAGTTAAGCTTATTAAAACTAAATATTATCCTATTAGTTATAGTTACCTTTCTTAGAAAACTAGCCTAAAGGCCCCGTCTCATATTAATACCTAAGGGAAGATATCTTATAGCCACATATATTCTACTTCGCATTGTATTATTAAAGTCTTTTACACAATTAGTAGTGAGGATTATAATTCCTTTATAGTATTCAAGTTTCCACAGAAAAATTAAAGTTAGGTTATTGCCTATATAGTCTAATAATCATTGCTTTATAAATACATTAGCTTCATTTAATAAAAGTATAGTATTCCAACAGCTGGCCTACTAGAAAGCGCAAGAAAGCTCAGTTTTAACCTACTTTAAGTTGGTGGCCAAGTCCCCACTAGATAACTAAAAGAGTTAGGTAAATAGTAGCAGTTTAAATAAGTAGGGCATACTATATAAAGCGGCTTTTACAGCTCTTCTAAAAGTCCTTCTATAGTTAAGGTCTTCCTAACTCTAAAAGGACCACTAATACTTTATATTAGTTTTCTCTAAGTATAAAGCAGAATGGAGCTTATACTATAGTAGCATAATTAAACTACATCCTTTGCCTAGTACAAAATTATTAAACTAAGCCTAATTTATATAAGAAGCTATAAGAGCCTAAATAAGCCTTTTCCGGTCCTTTAGGATAACAAGGTTCTAAAAAAAGAGAGGGTTCCACTTAATATCGCTAATATTATCAACAGCAAACTCTACTGCGGGATATTAAATTAGCTTTATAGTCTTCTCTGCTTGCAAATCTAGGAACTTATACTAGAGCTTATTATTAAGACTAAACCCTAATATAGTCGGGCTATAGATAAGCAAGTCCTTATATTTTAACTCAGTAAGTTCCTTACTATTACTTCCAACTTTATTAAGTTTTTTCTCCGCCTGTTCACCAAAACAAATTATCTAAATATTATTAGTTTAGTATTTTCGCTGCTTATTAATACTGGGTTTAGCGTAGTTTAGATTAGCCTCTTAGAAGAGTATTAGGTTGACTATAATTTAATAATTAATGGATAATCTAACGGGCTTTCCCTTCTCTATATAAAAGGCTTTACCTTTATACTGTTAGTAGTGCGTCCCCATTAATAAAATAAATTTATAACTACTATTAGTAAGTTCTTGCTTTTCCTCCTCTATTAGCTATTTTACAAGCTTTTAAAACGGAGTCTACTACTAAATTGTTTCTTATAACGGCTGAAGTTATAGAGCTTCGGCAAAGCTTAATTAATAATATTTTAGCTAGTAGGAAGGACGACGCGTAGGAGAGTAGGCTTTAGGTAAAACCTAAGTTACTTTTTAAAGCCTTTATATATAGGCAATCAGTAAGCAATCTATAGAGGGAAACTATATAGATTTCTATTATAAATACACCCAAATCTACTGTATATTCTTAAGCAATTGGCCTGCTAATTACCTAGCAGTAACTCTCCTATATAAGCTCCGCGATCTTATTACGTCTTTAGTTTATAACTATATCACTTTCTACCTCTATAAGCCCTACGTTATCCTTATCTATAGCCTTATCCTCTGCCTCTAAATTATTATCTAGTAGGTTATCCGGATTATTTATATTAGTAAAGTTGTAAACCGCAGCTAAGGCGTATACTATATCCACCCGCGTACTTAAAGGGAGACAATACCTACTGGCCTTAAAGTACCGGAAACGGTTCTTAAAAACTCCTATAGTACACTCTATTATATTCCTTAGTATTATATACTAAAGATTAAAGAGCTCCTTTGCGTTCTATAGTCTAATATTTACCTACGCTTACTTATAAAGATAATATTATACGCCGCGGTAGGGAGTTAGGATTATAGGCGTATTGGAGTATCTGGCATTTACAATATAGTATCTACTAGGTAAGGCTTTAAATCCTTTAGCTCTCGCTAAATTAAGGACTCTAGAGTTGTAAGTAGAGCCCTCCTAACTAGCTAGAACGTAAAGGAAGTTTATCTAGAAATTAATAACTATAAGAACGTTCTGTAATAATCCTCCCTTCCTTTTACACTATAGAGCTTACTTTATATACCTACCGGTTATAAAGACTAGTAAATAAGTACTGTTAAGAGCTCTAATATAATTAGTAAAGAAAGGATATCTTTTAGGGTTATTAGCAATCTCTTCTAGAGTAGAGTTTTTAGAAAACTAAATAACTTCCTTATATAATTTTAGAAGACTAGGAAGGACCTTATATACAGCTCTATAAGGCAGTAAATTAATACCAGGAATTTAGCTGGCAGGTAAATACTTACTAGTAGATCGTTATAGATAAGTATTAAGTTACCTTACTTAGTAATCTATATAACAAATTATTGCTAAATATTATTAGGAATATTGATAGCTTCTTAGCCGCTAATAGAAGCTTTATATCTTTTTTAAGTCGCTATATAGTTATAACCAATCAAGAAGCTTTCTAAACACCTTAGGCCTTATACAAGTTAAATTTATAAATCATTGCTTATGGCCGTAGAGAAACTACGCCGTCCACCTTATTCCTTACTATATATTAGTATACTAAGTATAAACGCCCGCCGGAAACGAGCTTATTGCAATTATAAAGGTTAAGATAACGACATTATATAAGGCTTGCAAATGTGACAGTAGTATCGCGATTAGGTTATATAGAGTCGCTATATTATAAGAAGTCGTGTATATTAGAGCTCTAGATTAAAACGGAATATGGAACGGGAGCTTAAAGGCTATATATTAAAACGGTGCCAAGAACCTCATTTTAACTACCGTATATAGTATAGCTTGCAAATTTGAAGCGCTTACCGATATAGAGGAGCTCCATATTTAAAAGTCGTTAGATTTACCGAACAACAGCCTTATATTTATATTTAAGCTCCGGTTCCGTTATAATATAGAGCCTCTATATTCGTAACGGAGGTGCAACCAAACAACCCCTTATTATTTTTTTAAATATCTCCTTTTGGATTATTAAGCAAGAGGAATTTTACCTTCTTTATTAGGCTCTTAATTTAGTGTTAAAATCCTTTATTCTATTAGCTTATTCCGAGATATATATAAAGCTTATTACTTTGTTTAAGAGTAAGAAAGATCTCGTACGGAAGAAGCTTTAATTAGCGATTTTAGTACTCTGTATTTCTGTTAATATCTAAATAACACTGAATTTTTACTCCTGCCTTGTAGTTTGCTGCTCTTTTATTAATTAAGAGGAGCAGTAATTAAGCCCGCTAATTGCGCTATAAGAGGTAGAAAGCTAGAGTGGAGAAGATTAGTAGAAAGCGCTACTCCCAGTCCTTTAGGACTATGGTATTGTATATAAACTCGGAACCCTTATTGGTAATAATTTAATAATAAACAATACTCTCTGTTACTTAATTTTGTAATACCTAAAGGAAGAAAAGGGTATAGGGTGGGATCCAGCTTACCAGTATATCTGTTGCTAGGGCCATATTATTAACCCTATAGTCTAGGCCTTTATTTTTGTAGAACTATAGGACGATAAAGAGCTTAAGCGTATAGATGCTATTAATGATATTTAACTATAGCTCAAAGCTAAGCTAGATCCTAAGAGTTCTATAAAGGTAAACTTTAACTCTTAGAAGTATGCTTTTCGCGATATAGGAGTGCTAGGACAGCTTTATAATATTATTATCTACCCCAGAAGCTTAATAGCTTGCTTAAAGCAGTTTAAAACACTTATAGGTTGTAAAATCCCTCTATATAATTATACGCGATAGAATTCCTAGTAGATAATGCTTAATATTGCTCTTAAATACGAATTAGGGATTAATTAGTCTATAAAGGCTTACCGCGATGCTCTTAGTAAGGGTTTCCTGTAACTATAACACTGGGAAAACCTTTATATATTTAGGGATTTCCTAGAGCCTTTTAATTTCGCAACTTGAAAGCCTTAGGGTAATTAATTAACACTAGGTAACGTCCTGCTTACTATAAACGTATTAATTTAATATATAGAGAAGTCTCTTAAGCAGCTAAAATTAAATAAGGATTTAAAATATTGGGTATAAAAGGCATGGGAGGAGTTTAATAAGTACTACTAGAAAACGGATACTTTACTATACTACGCAGTAGCACTTATCCTTTACCCTTCCTAGGGTATAAGCTATATTAAGCAAGTTTGGAAAAAGAACTGGTAAAAGCCTACTCTCTAGAGTGCTAAAGCCCTCTAGGAGAGATTCCGCGATTTAAAGCACTATTATATTAACGCTATAAAGGGGGTTAAAGCTTGTATTAAGACGCAGGAAGCTCTAAAAGAGATAAATAAGTTTAATTAGATTGAGAAGGAATTAAAGGATAGGATTATTAGACCGAAGAGCAGACTGGTTTTAGATAATGCGAATAAGCGAGTATAAAATATCCTTTATTTAATAGAAAATGCATAAAATATCGCAATCAATAAGGATAAAGTGGTATGTAAGGCTTGACTAATCCTCGGTCAGCCAGAAAATCACGTGTTTAGCCAGCTACCTAGGGCAGATTTAACAATCTCTATAGCGCCAAGCTAAGAAAATACGCGTATTAAGGACCACCTGCTAATCGAGCCGCTGATGGACGCCGACTACATGGTAATTAGGGCTATTAGGGCCCCAAGTATATATAAAAAAGTCCTCCCTACCTAATCCTTAATTGTGGCAGCATGTCTGCTATTATACCTGCTATATAAGATGGCGCTAACCAACCGCGTAGAGATTAATATCGCCAACAATGCCGAATTACGCGCTAACATATAGTATGTCCTCGCCCTTACGCGTGCCACTAGGCCTAAGAATACGTCTTTAACATATAAACCAAAGCAGAGAGAGTTTAAGGTAAGAAGGATATAATACCCCTATCGCGCCCTATAGCTAATATGTCTGACTCTAGGCCTTTTATAAATAGAAGTAGTACTATAATAGCAATACTATTACGGAGGATAAGCTACTTCTCTTTCTTATTAAGGAGGTTGTAGGCTGGCCCTTAAAAGGGAAGAGCTATAAAGCTAATAGTAATATACCCTAAGAGGAGACGCGTCTCTTATGGTGGTTAGTTTATAGCTATATTACCGCTTTAACGGACCTCTATTAGATATAGAAAGCTATAAAAATAAATAGCCACCTGTCTTTATGGGAGGACAGCATTAGGGAGTACCTAAAGACACTATAGTAGAGGGATACACAGCGTAAGAAAGAGCAGTTTGCTAATAAGGGCAGAGATACCCTCCTTAACAGCTATACCAAGGAGGAGTTTTAGAGCATTTACCGTAAGCTCTAGACTAGGGGCGCCGTCTTGTCCTTAGAGGGCTACTTCTATACGCTTGTTAATATCTTACTAGGCCACTATATGCTTACCTATAGTAGTAACAGACACTCCACTAAGATCTTAAATTTATTTACCTTTAAGTTTAAGGGTAAAGGCCCCACACGCTATATGCCCTTAATATTTATTACGTATATAGGTAAGCAAAACTAGTATAGCCGCCTTAAGACTATTAGGGCCCTATAGAATAGAAAGCCGTTTGTTTATATACTTAATAGGCTAGCTTTCTATCTTCTATACTACTAAAATCTTAATACTAAGCCATTTCTAGACTTTAGTAGGCGCTTAGTATAGTATAATATATGCCTAATTAAGAGTAGTATAAGGGACTGTAAGGCGGCCCTTTTATATAACTTGTAGCGAGATTAGGTTGCAAAGGCCTTTTAGTACGTTGGCATCTTCTTACAGAAGAAGATATATATTAGGTGGAGTACTAGTACTAAAACAGCAGAGCTAAAGGGGGTTAGTAAGGACCAGATTTAATACACTAGAAGGTAAAACTAAGAGTAAATAGTAGGCTATTATTTAAACTTTCTCCTATAAGAGTTTATAAGGTTAATAGTAGGGCACCCTTATAGATAGGCTGCTTCAAAATCCGCTATGCGGATATTACACCGCCTAATACGCTGCTATTAATAATATGGCCCAAACTAGATAAATAGAAGGGCTGTTTTAGCCTATAGCTATACTAGATTAATAATCTTACTGCTATAGGGGTTATAAGCCTTCTTTTTTTACCTCTGTGAGGTTATTCTATAGGACTTAATAGCCCTCTATAAGATGTTCCTAAGCTATCTAGTATAAAGCTACCCTATTTTTTAGTATAAGGTATATAAGGCCTTTATACGGAAGCTAGAGCCCTGCCTATAGGAAGAGGGGAGCCTAAACTAGCTATTAATTCTTTACTAGGCTATACTACTCCTTACTAACTAATTAAAGGCTCTATATACTAAAAATAAGTAAATAGCTAGTAAGTTTAAGGGCTTATTAAACTATTTAGATAAGTCCTAGAGAGCCTAGTCTTTATAGATTTAACTACTAACGTTTAAAGGCCTTATATTTTAACTAAAAGCCCCTTTAGCTATAGTAGTAGTATGCTAGTCTACTAACTCCCTACATCTGCTTATAGAAGCGACCCCTCTAGCTCTATCTATTACGGAATCTAGTAGATATATATCCGCTTAGATAAGCGCTATAGGCTCTCCTTCCTATATAGCTTCGCCACTACCACCGCCGCAGCCACTACTACTGCCGCTATTACTACCGCTGCTATAGCTAGAGCTATAGTTCTATCTAGAGCCCAGGTCTAGGTCTCCACCTATATACTATATAAGCTGTGTAGTAAACTCTATATAGGCCCTTTAGCGTAAGTAGACTAAAGGGCTAGGGGGTAATCCTTTTATAATAGCGCTAGATTTTAAATAAGGTAGTAAATAGCAGGCTGGCTAGTAGAAAAAGGTTTAATAGTACTCCTTACAGCTTAAGGTTATTAAGGAGATTAAGTAGGCTATATAGGCCTGGAAGGTTAGTAAAGAAGCGGCTATATAGTAGGTTAATCTATAGTAGAAGCAGATATAGTGCTTACTAGATTAGCTTTATAAACGGCTTTAAGTAAGTAAAAAAGCTTTAAAATAGAGGTATATATTATCTATATCTAAATTCTAATAAGTTCTATTAAAGCCTTTATCTATAGCCCCCTAGGGGCTTATTTTAGTGCGATATAAGTTTAATAGGGTGCTTTGGAGTGCTTATATAATAGCGGCGCGCAACTTAAAACGCGAATAACTCTATTAACCTATGGCTGTTTCTTGCCATTCTAGTGCAAGCAGAAAGCGCTTAGTAGGCTCTACGCATAGGGCTTAATGGGTGTTAAAAAAGCGGCGTTACTAGTGATTAAAAATCGACTGTAGATATAGGGCAACCTCTATAGTCGCTAAACGCACAGGCCTTCTTACCTATGTAATTGTGACTTAGCTGCTGATTTAGCTACATAAACGTAACTGTAGATATACTATTAGCCTATATAGAGCTTTTCCACCCTAACCGGGCAGAATTTGGCAAATATTGTAGATATTACAGATATTATGGATATTGTGGATATTGCGGATATTATAGATATTATAATAGGAACATATAGGCTATCTACCCCCCCCCCCCCCAACTATATAATAGCTAAATACTTAAGGAAAAATCCCCTATTCTTCTTATAGTTCTTCTCTAATGCCAATTCTTTAAATATTCTATTTTTTTAAGAGTTTTAGGATCTATCTGCATTCTCTTCCATAATACTATACAACGTCCTCCTAAAAAGACTCTCTCTAGCTTATTACTTATCGCTAGAATTAAGAGAATTTTGATTGCTATAAGTAAGAGTTATAGCTAGCGCTTTTATTATTTCTCTTAAGACCACTACTAAAGCGCAGTTTTTAAAATTTTATATAGTGTCTTAGAGATAAAGTCCTTATACTTATCCTAACTTTTTAGTCGAAATATTATACTATTAAGATCTTCGGCAATCTTATTAAACTTATTAAGGTCTTAAGCTAGGGCTAGCTTTTTATATAATGATATATTTCTAGGTATAAAACTTCTATTCTAATATCTCTCCTAAAGCTCTTTAACACTATTAAGTATAGGCTTACGCCACTCCTTCCTCTAAACCTACTTAATATATCTTATATAACGGGCTAGATAAAGAATAAGTGTAGCGGTATAAAGGGGCGAGTTATCTGTTTTATAGTAATACCTATTAAAGGTATTCTAGTGTCCCTAACATTTTAAGATTGCCTAGTAAAATATCTAAAGAAAACCTTTTATTGTACGAAGAGCCTCCTAGTCCTTTAGACTAAGATGGTCCTTTTTAAGTTTATTAAGATAACGCTTAGTATATATATTAATGGCAGACTTTTTCTAAATTGCTATACTAAGTATAAGATACTAGCTATTTTACCTTATACAATTATTAAGCGGAATTCTTCTCCCTATAAGACTTTTAAACTCCCTTATATAACTAGCTAAGCTATGGGTATATATAGTAATATTATAAAGCTTTCTAAGCGCGCCAAGCTTTCAATATGTATTACTTTTTTCTTTCTCCTCTTTTGGATCTAACTCCTTTCCTTCTTTATATGACTTAATATTATTAAAACTAATTAGGTTTTTAAAAAGAAAAACCGATACAGTAAGGTTTAGAATATAACCCTAATAGCGGATCCGTTAGTGGACGGGATTCTATTTAATTTTTTCTTCTTAGAGAAGCCAGTTGCTTATTATATAATAGAGCTTATTATTTACAATATAGTTATTAGATATAATAGTACCCAGCTTTTATATAATCCCATAGTCCATAAGTACTAGAAGGAGAGTATTTTATTACTTATCCCCGCTATAACAGGCTACTGTATAAAGGCCAAGAAGAGCATTTATAAGCTTTTTCTGGCTATTAATAAAATGGCCATATATTACAAGGAAAAGGTGATTATTTAGAGAGGTCTAGATATTAATGGAGAGATAAATACTTATAAGTGCAGACTACAGCCTCTTTTGTATAATATCCTTTTATAATAGCTATAAGTTATAGATCTTTTTACTGACTTTTAAATAGGCTATAGTTATATATCTATCTACTTTAGGATTAATTAACTATAGAAGGACATGGAACTCCAGCCACTTAACCATCTAAAATGGTAAGTTTTGTATAACAATTAATATAATAAGGGCTTTATCGATAACTTCCTTATTTAGAACCGCTCGGAGCACTTCTGAATCTAGCTCTTCTGTCTTATTTTAAGACGACGCTTTAAGGTAAAGATCTTTTAATTAATCCCGTATTGCTTCTTTTGTATAACTAGTTTTAGGCTTAACTATAATGCTATACTTTAACGCTAAGTGGTTTCTATTACGGTACTAGTATATTGCCGCAAATTGCCAGAGATTGCCGTTACGTAATAGTAAAGTGCTATTATATGACCAGAGAATTGTATATAACTTTAAGCGGTGCTTCCGTTCTTCCCCTTTCCTTTCTCTAGCTTTAGATCCTTGTTTATAGACAATCCAATTATATAGGCTTGCGCGACCCTCTTACCGTACTCATGCCTCGATTAACCGAGTCGCTAATATTATCTAAAGCTAATTACTACTCTTCTTTCCTAAAAAGGAACTTAAATATATCTATAAGGCCATAAATAGGACAAGGATATAAAACAGGACCCCAAGGACATAGGACAGACCCCTAAGAACCAAAAAAAAAAACATAAATAGAACGCGAAATCTAAGAATAGGACACGCACGGACTAGAACCCCTAGGAAATAAATAAACACCGGAAATTACCTAATACCCCTACTACTATGCTAAGAAATATAGTAGCTGGCAAAGCTACTATAGGACCCGCAAATACCTCCAATAGTGAAACAGTCGCCGTCTTAACCCCCTAGGAAGAGCTCGTAGCAGCTAATACTAAAATTAAACGGCTTTAAAAGCTGCTTAAAACTAGAGACGCCCCTATACCTAGCAAGGAGTTATTAGACACCTAGAGACTTGCTACAGTCCTTAAGGCCCTAGCCTAATATACAGTATTAGCATCATTGCGGTCCGCGAAGGTTATAGACCCCCTGTTGCTTATAGATGGAACTAACCCTATATTTAATAATTGGAAGCTTTAACTGTAAGACAAGCTTAAAGTTAATATGGACTACTTCCCTACTACCCAAGCTAAAATGGCCTATGTCTTTAGCTGTACTAGTAGGGATATATAGACGTATCTATGTCCGCGATATGCCTAGGACTTAGCAGACCCCTTCCTCTCTAGAGAAGAGATAATTAACTATCTATCTTCTATTTATAAGGACCCCTTTAAGATATAGAACGCCTGCCTTAACTATAAAGCCCTTAATATAAAAACAACAGAGACCTTCTCGGTCTTCTAGACCTGCTTTCTATACCTAGCTAGTTAGGCTTAAATCCCCTAGGAAGATTTAATACCAGACCTCTTTAACAAGCTTACCCTAGACCTATAGCGCGCCATATTACCAGCTTATACTACTATATAGACGCTAAAGGAACTTATAGACTAGTGCCTAGCTATTAACTAGGGCCTCCGCCAAATTAAGGTACATACTAAGCGGTATAAGACTAGAAGCTCTACTAACTAAAACATAAGTACTATAAGAATGGGCCACAGCGCCCCAGTAAGATCTATAACCCCTATAGCACTAACTATACCGCCTACCATTAACCTAGCGGCTAGCCGCGTAGCTAGCCCCGCTATAGGTCTGGCGAATACTTAACCTATATATAGTAACCCCTATAGACAGGCCCTTAGTAATTAGGGAGCCTGCTTTTTATACAGCCAGAAAAACGACTTTATAAAAAACTACCTAATAGCGGCAAAGATAAACGAGGTCCTAGTAATTTAAAAGGATAGTATAGAGTTGGAAAAAGAGGAACCCTAGAGTAAAACTCCTCTCTAGGGTTAAAAGGAATTAATATATTACATATTAATCTAGGTCGGCTAGTTGGTAGAAGAAGCTGCACTATCCCTTATACTTTACTCTGTAATAAATATTAAGTTTTAACCTCTGCTTTGGCTAACTCTAGAGCAAATACCTTTGCCTTAATAGACACACAGTATGCTATAAAGCTGGCTGACTTTTTAAATACACCCCTTAAGGAATTGCCTAAACTAATTCCTATTCGCGGGTATAACAAATAGATAGGACCACCTATTATAACTATCTTATAAATTTACCTCCGTGTAGACGGACAAAGGTAGTATAATATTCTCTTTTTTATTACGGACCTAGGAAGCTATAATATAATCTTAAAAAGAAAATAGCTAGCTTATCTAGGCTTATAGCTCGACGTATAGAGTAGACGGCTTATTTAGCCTAAAACCCTACCCCCAACACCTTCTTTTATAAAGGAAATTAGTATTATAATAGAAAACCTTATGCGGCTATAGATAGACACCGCTTAGTAGGCCAATACTATATATAGGGACCAGGCCTTTAAGAAAGATACACAGCTTAATCCGCAATAGGTCCATATACTACACCGCTCCTAGACTACTAATATCGCACTACCGGCACTAAAAACCTAGGAAGTTAGTAACAAGCTAGCTAGCTTAGGCCCTATACAGCTATAAGGAATAGTAAGGAATATTAGATACCGTACTAAATATATAAACTAAAAAGATAACTTATAGAAGATAGAATAGGAGCTAAGGAGAGTTATAAACCCTTCTCCATAAAATACGGTCTAAGGAACGTTTGTAAAGAAACCTATAAACCTCCTATTAGTTAATATCTGCTATATTAATACTATAGGGTTTTACTAGAACTTAAAATAGCCTAATACCGTTGCCTTTATAACTAGCTTATATAAAATTAACTGGATAATTAAAGATAAGGAAGCCCTAGCCTGTAACTAACTTAGTGGGGGAAGTAAGCTTATAGATAAGGAGCTAGTAGAATAGAAACTACTCCGCCAATACTAGGAATTTAAGGACGTATTCTCTAAAGTAGCATCTAATATACTCCTGCCTTACCAACCGTATGACTATAAGATTAAGATTAAGCCCGATAAAGAAAATACTCTTAGCTATAGCCCCTTTGCTAGCAATCTACCAACGAGCTATAGGCCACTAAGTAGTATCTTATTAATAACCTTAATAAGGGCTTTATTAAGCCTAGCCAAGTCCCCTTTACCTTACCTATTTTCTTTATAAAAAAGCTAAACGGCGGACTCCATTTCTATATTAACTACTATAAACTAAACTATATAACCCACAAAGACCAATATCTGCTGCCCTTACTTAAAGAAATACTGGCCCATATAAGTAAGGTTAAGATTTTTATAAAGCTTAATATCCGCTAGGCCTTTTACCGAATTAGAATGGACTCCAGATCTAAGGATCTTACTATATTTTAGACCCACTACGGATTGTATAAATACAAATTACTACCTTTTAAACTAACTAACGTACTGGCTATATACCAACGGTATATAAATAACATACTCTTTAACTACCTTAATGACTTTTACATAGCCTACCTAGATAATATTATAATTTACTTTAAGAATAAACTAGAATATAAGGAGTATGTCTATAAAGTCCTATAATAGCTCTGCGAAGCTAGTCTCCAGGCCAATATTAAAAAGTTAGAATTTAGTGTTAAGCGCACTAAGTACCTAAGGTTTATTATTAGTACGGACGGAATTAAGGTAGACCCATGTCATGGGACACCTCCGTGACACCTTATACACGTCCACCTATTCCTACCTATTTCCACCTGTTTCCACTAACGCAGCAAGAAGAGACTAACCATGAGATGACAATCTAATGGCAATCTGCTGGCAATCTACGGCAATCTAACGGCAGTCTGCCATATTCTGCCATATTCTGCCAAGTCCACTAAATCCTGCCAAGTTCTGCTAGGACCGCTACTTAAATCCTATTCTGCTTTATATATGTGTTAACCAAGCAACCAAACTAACAATATATACCCTTTCTTCCCGTTTCCTTACCTTCTCTTTTTACACAATGTCTTAACCTTATTACACAGTTCATGTATATAGCTTAATAATATCTACTTTGCTATATATTATCACCACTTATGCTCACTCCGTAACACTATATTGCGTTAACCCTATATACCACCCTCCAAAATGCAAAACAACCCTAAAGCCCCTACAACGGCCGCTGATATTATGTCCGCACTCTAAAAACAATTAGCAAATATATAGAAGTCTTTTATAGACGCCCTCGCACAGAACCAGGCCACTATAGCTAAACAATAAGCTAAACAAGAAGCACAGCACTAGGAATTAATTAAAGCACTTTAAGAAGAAGTCCGCGCCCTAAAGACACTCGCGTTAGGGTTCTAAGACTAAATACCAGCCTAAGAGGCAGCTAACATACCACCTATAAATAAGATAAAAATAACTAAATCTGGACCTGGCTTGTCGGGTATAAACCCTAAGCTAGCTGTGGATATTTATCCTATAAATCCGTCTACTATACTATAACAATCCGAATAACTACTAGACCCCCTAATATTTACCGGTAAATAATAAGAACTCTAATTATTTCTAAGCCAGCTTAAAAATAAGCTAACTAGTAATGCTAACCGCTACCTAACTAAAGCTAACCAACTTTGCTACACCCTAAGTTAACTAGAAGGAGATGTAGCTAACCTTATTAAACCCCTTTAACCAAACTCAGTATAAAGTCTAGTTATACTTCTTAAAGCTATATATAGTAACCCAAACCGCTAAGCTACTGCTTAGAGAAAGATAAACTATATAACTTAAGGAACAAAAAGCTTTCCAGTATACTTCTCCAAATTTAACCGTTATATAAAGGAAACAGGCTAGAACAACTCTACACTAGTTAATAGCCTTATTAAATCCCTAAGTCTTAAACTAAAAACCTCCCTAATAGGTATAGACCTACCAGGAGCCCTTAACGCCTGCGTAAACGTTATTGATAAACGGTATAATAATATATTACGCCTAACACCGAAGTCCGCTCCTTAATATAATACAATAACCCCATAAACATCTACTAAGTTATTATCTCAGCCTAAGCACCTAGACGCTATAGACATTAACACTAGGACCCTCTCCTACGCCCTAAAAGGATCTGTTAAATAAAAACAACGCATTAAATATAGCCTTTGCTTTAAGTGCGGAAGTAATACTTACCTCTTAAGTTACTACTCTATCCTATTACCCTAAACGTATATATAAACAACTAGTATAGGCGGTGTCCTACTGTCCTAAATATATAAACAAATAAGTAGTAGATCGTCTTAATTAAGCTCTAGCTACTAACCCTAATTTTTACCTAGTTTTAGCTCCATATCTAGTAAATACTATTTATAAAGACAAAGCTCTAACCAACGCTCTATAAGAACCCCACCCTAGTTGCCTCCAAAAGGAAGGTCCTAAAGCTAAGTCACTCTCCAGGATAGCGCTGCCTTAGGATCTTATTAAATGCTTTAGATGTGTAACGGGACTAGCCTAGTTATAGTAGGAATGTCTTAGTAAAACACTTAACAGATAGAACTTGAAGCTTTGACCGAATTCTGCCGAATTCTGCTAGCTTAATCAACTTCTGCTAAGTTCTGCCAGATTAATCGAATACTACCAAAGTCCGTCCGCGTGTGTATGTGCGCACGCATCGACCAAGACCCCTAAACTGTTTAATTGCAAGATTCTCTCGTTATTCCTTTCTCTTCTTTACGCAACGTCTTGTTCCTAGCAAGAGCTATATACTCTTAGATTTAGATAGAATTTATATTATTTCTTTAAATCTTTCCTGAAGCCTCTTTGCGCCTTTATATTACGTTGCGTTAAAAATAACTACTATTAAAATGGCAAATGACCTCGAATCCCACGCGTTAACTACAAGCATTATAACCCTAGTTAGGGAACAGTTAACTGCAATGCAAGAAGCCTTTATAGATGCTTTAGCTTAGTAGCGGGCTGCACTAAAAGCCCAGCATTAGCGATTAATGGAAATACTCCGCGAAGAACTCCGCAACGTTAATATACTTATGATGGAGACCCCGACAGTAATACCTATAAATAAAATTAAGATAACTGTATACGAACCTAGCCCGTTAAATGCGAACCCTAAACTAGTAATAGTAGCCTAACCTGTACCTGTAACAAACCTAGTACCTACTATAAAATTAGAAAAGCTTCCTAACCCTCTAATGTTTAATAGAAATTAAAATAACCTACATCCCTTTATAACTAAGCTCTGCCTTAAACTTTTAACGAACTATAACTGATACCCTATTAAAGCTAGCAAGATTAGCTATAGGATATCTTAATTAAGCAAAGACACTGCATAAACTATGGACCTATTCTTCTATAATGGCACCTTTGTTAATTTCGAAATCTTCGTCTCTTTATTAGAATAAATGTATGGTAATGCCAGCCGTGAACATACCGCTGTTACTAAACTTAAAAACCTATAATAACGGAATCAAGACTTTACCAGCTTCTTTTTAGAATTTTTAGGCCTTATTAGCGAACTGGATTAGAATAAAGCCGCTAAAGTTGCTGCTCTTTAATAAGCTATTTTGGATGAAATTAGAGTATAGTTAGTAGGTAGGGAACTGCTAAAGGACCTACCTAAATTTGCTATAATGTGTTAACGAATTAATAAGGACCTTTAATATAACAAATAAACTCGTTCTCTAAAGCCAACCATGCCTTACGTTTAAGACTCTATGAAACCGATATATACCCTAAAGCGCGACCCTTCTCCGAAACCTACGCATGACCCTATGGACCTCGACGCCACTTAATTCTACGTACCCTTAGGAACTAACGAACGAAGGACTTAAGCCATAAATAGAGAATGCTTTGGATGTGGCAGAAAAGGACATATCTAAAGGAATTGCCGAACTTACCCTTTTAAAAAAGTCTGCTGTAGTTTCTTCTGGTTTTTAAATTGCACTTACTCCTTAAATCGCACTTATTCTTTAAGCCATACTTACTCCTTAACTTATACTTGTTCTATAAATTATACCTAGTTGTTATAAAGCATCTTACGCTTAGCTAATTTAGAAAATGAATTATCCTAGGGCTAAGTCGCGCCTTAGGATAAGAAGTGGAAGAGTATAAGTATCTAGGCTCTTCCAGCGCTGATATACGATATAACTCCCTTAATGTACTTGGCGAAATTTAAATACTTAAAAAATAGAAGGAGGTACAAATCCTTATAGATAGCGGAGCTACTAGTATGGGCTTTATTAATATAAACTATATAAAAACCCAACGCCTAAATTTAAAGAAACTTAATAAGCCCCAAGGCCTATAAGGCTTTAACGGTAAACCCTTAATATATAGCGAATTAACGCACTACGCTCTTATAAAAATACAGATAGGCGAATACCTTAAATACGTTTCCCTATTTGTAACACCCCTAAAGCAATATAAGATGATACTTGGACATAGATGGCTAAAACAGCACAACCCTTTAATTAGCTGGGTTAAAGAAACACTAAAATTCCGCACAACCTATTACTGAAGTTATTGTTTAAAATACTACCTGCCCTACAAATATATATAAGACTATTTAAATTTAATATAATATAAATTGCCCTTACCACGAACCTTGAACCAATACGACAAAACTATAACTGCTAATCGCAGTAAAGAATACGAAGATAATACATTAAAACCCCTTAAAATTTGTATAATATAAGCCGCACCTTTTGTTTTATTAGCAAGAAAATAAAACCACAAAATCTTTACTATAATAATAGAAGATATTAAGAAGGCGCTAGAACTAAAGTAGTATATTAACCCTTAACCTCTTATACCTAAGGAGTACCACGATCTAATTAACGAGTTTAAAAAATAATTCACAAACTAGCTGCCCCTATATTAGGATAAACACAATTTTAAGATAGAACTTAAACCTGGTATAACACTAAAGTTCGGTCCGCTATACGGTATATCACGAGAAGAACTGCTTGTAATGCGACAATACCTTAATAAGTATCTAGAAAAAGGATTTATTCGCCCTAGTTAATCTCCATTCGCCTTACCTATATTATTCGTTAAAAAGCCAGGAGGAGGCTTAAGATTTTATATCAATTACCAAGCCCTAAATGCAATTACGATTTAAAACTAATATCCAATCCCCTTAATCTAAGAGATGCTTAACTGCCTAGTAAAGGCACGATATTTTATAAAGCTTAATATAGTCGCTGCCTTTAATCGAATTCGTATCCGAGAAGGAGATGAGAAGTACATAGCCTTTTGTATATAATAGGGACTCTTTAAATACCTAGTAATACCGTTTGGTGTAAAGAACGGTCCTAGTACATTTTAGCAATACGTTAACAATACGCTCCGTAAATTCCTTAATGTATTTATTACCACGTATATTAATAATATCCTAATCTACTTGTCTTTGCTTTCTAAGCATTAAAAACACGTCTAAATGGTCCTTAAACGTTTGCGAGATACGGGTTTATAATGCAATATTAAAAAATATAAGTTCTATATATCTAAAGTCATGTACCTAGGCCTAATTATATCTCGCGACGGAATTAAAATGGACCCTAAAAAGGTCACTGCGATTATAAACTAGGGAAGCCCTAGTAATATATAAGACATTTAAGGATTTCTAGGATTTGCAAATTTCTACTATTAATTTATTAACTAGTTTTTAAAAATTGCCTAACTATTAGTAAACCTAATAAGAAAGAATATAAAATTTAAATAAACTGCTAGATGTAAACAAGCTTTTAATAACTTAAAATAACGCTTTATAACCACTCTAATTCTTGCCTACTTTAACCCTGACCTTAAATGTGTTGTCGAAACAGACTCGTCTAATTATGCCCTAGGGGGAGTGTTATCGCAATATAATAAGAACGGTGAGCTATATCTAGTAGCCTTTCTTTCTTAAAAGCTCGCCCCTGCCGAATCAAACTACAAGATATACGATAAGGAACTACTTACAATTGTTAGATGCTTTAAATAATGGCGTCCAGAACTTAAAGGATTATTGTTTCTAATACGCGTATTAACGGACCACAAAAACCTGCAGTACTTTATAACTATAAAGCAGTTAACGCAGCGCTAAATTCATTGGGCTAAATACCTCTCACGATTCGACTTTAAGATTATATACTAACTGGGTAAACTTAATCAGAAGCCTAATGCATTAACATAACGATTATAAGATTTACCTATAAATGCCTTAAACAAACGGATTACAAATTAATTACGGATCTTATTGCCCCCTAAACGCTTTAAAAAACTACGTCCTATATTCCTAGATATAGAACTTAATAGAAACGAATTAGAAATTAATAAATGGGAAATAGAAATTAATAAGCTAATGGAATACAAATACAAGAACAACATATAGATAGTAGATATAATAAAAGCAATTCAAACAGGAAAATAATAGCATAAAGATATCACACTCGCCAAATGCGAAATTCGTAATAATCGACTATACTATTAATAGAAGATAGTAGTTCCGAATTCCAAACCCTTACAATTTAAGATACTTAAATTTGTATACAATTCCCCTATAGCAGAACATCCTGGCCGTGCGAAGACTTATAAGATTATTTAACGAGTATACTACTGGCCTATAATGCACGACTATATACGAAAATACGTTCAAGCCTACAGAATGTGCGTGCATGGGAAGACCTCTTACGTAAAGAAGTAAGGAGTACTTTAACCATTGCCAATTCCAATGCAAAGATAGCGAGATATCTTAATCAACTTCATAGTTGACTTGCCTAACAGTAATAGGTTTACGAATGTTATAGTAGTCGTTAACCGTCTTATAAAAATGTAATATATAATTCCTATAGACTTAATTAATGTGATATTAGTAGCCGAATGTTTTGTTAAGCATATCTTTAAGCTACACGGACTTCCTAATTTAATAATATCCGACTATAGAAGCCAGTTCGTTTTAGACTTCTAGCAAGCTCTATATAAACAATTGAGTATTTAAATACAACTCTTAACTATATTTTATCCAGAGACAGATAGTTAAACTAAAATTATAAACGCGATTATAGAACAATACCTATAAATATACTGCTCCTACCTATAAGATAACTGGGAAAAATGGCTGCCTTTAGCTAAGTTTACTGCGAACAATACAATAAACGTATTAATAGGCATAACGCTATTCTATGCAACCTACGGACAAGACCCCTAACTCGGATTTAAACCATAACCCAAAATCAACACAACAGGACCTATAATTAAATGGATTTAGTTAATTAACGCGTATAACTTTGCTGATTAAATAAAGCAGCTAATAGAACTATTATAAAGTGAATTAATGTACGCTTAAACGGTATAGGAATAGCATGCAAACAAAGGACGAGCCCCTATATAGGACTTTAAGGAAGGTAATATAGTTTACCTAAATATATAAAACCTAAAGACTTAACGGCCCTTAAAGAAACTTAATTAGAAGTTTACGGGCCTATACTAAATTAAGAAGAAATTAAGCCTATATGCTTATAAGCTTGAACTACTAACTAAAATAAAAATATATCCGACGTTTTATGTAAGCTTGCTATAACCCTTAAAAGACGAACCTATAACTTATAAAGTGCCGCTGCCACCTCCCATAATTATTAACAATGGTAACGGTTCTTACTTTATTAACTTAATTAATAATATGCGATAAAAAACATAATCTAAACAATTTAAACTTCTTGTTAAGTGGGAAGGATATAAAACACAAACCTAAGAGCTTTATAAGCAAGTTAAGACCGATGCACCTTCCCTAGTAAAAGAATTCCATAAGGACCATCCTTTGCGGCCTACTCTAGCTGGATGGACACGATATAAAGGCAAATAACTGCCACCTAACATAAATACACGAAAAACGATAGCAGGAAACTTGAAATTAAAAAGAGCTTAAAAAATACCATAACGCTTATAACACGGTTATATAACGCGCAAGATATTAAGAAACTTTAACCAGCGGTTAAAGTTGTCTAATTGGTTAGATTTGCCTTGCCAAGACCTACTATAAAGATATTAGTTTAGCTTACCGCCTTTACTAAACCAATAGCGATTTTCCATCCTAGGGATGGAAAATCCTAATTGGTCTATTTAACAATTAGAACTGGCAAAACTTTACACTACCACCCAACGTAAAATACGACATAATAAAATTGTATTATTTTGGACCTTTGGCTAAAGGGGGGGTACTATAATGGGACTAGCCTAGTTATAGTAGGAATGTCTTGGTAAAACACTTAACAGATTATTAGCGACTTAGTCAATCGAGGCACGAGCACGGCATGAGGGACGCGCAAGCCTATACAATTAGTAGTCTATAAACGAGGATCCAAAGCTAGAGAAAGAAAGGGAGAAGAATAGCAGCGCCATGCGAAGTTTTATGCGGTCCTCTAGTCACGTGGACTCACGTGACTCAGCGTCTACCATAACGTCTACCATAATCCACCATTTTCCACTAGCGCCGTAACATTACCCCCCCCTCCGAAAAAGCCTGCCCTTAGGCTTTGTATGTCCGTATCATATCCGTAGGGTGTTCTTATCTATATGCTTAACAGGTAGCTTATCATCTTCGCTATACTAGCACTCTATCCACTCGTCTAGATACTTTGGGGGTCCTGGCTTGTTAGGGTATTAGTTATAGAATTCTTTAAGCTTCTAGGGGCAACCTATAAAGTTCTAGGCGGGGTACCAGGTTGGGTCTAGATTGTAACCTTTCTATTAGATATAGTATTTTAGCGTTCCTCATACTAGCTTACAGGCTAGTATTTTATTAACTTCCCATTCGTTGTCGCCATTAACTTAAATTAGCAGTAGAGGCTCATTCTTTTATCCAGGTAGTGGGTTATTTGTAGCTTTCCGTAGCTTATCTGGTAAGAAAATAGGGTGGACTTTAATTAAGTCTAGGAGTTTAACCTTATATAAGTTGCCTTCTTTATTAAGGATCTTATACGGTCCTGCCATCTTATAGTCTAGCTTACAGCTAGGCCGTTCTATTTTCTAGTTCTTTGTTATAACCCAGACCTTATCACCTACAGTAAAGTCAGGCTTATGCCTGTGCTTATTTGCCTGCTATTCCATTAATTTCTAGGCCTTCTCTAGGTTCTTACAGGCTACTATCTATGCTTCTTCTAAGCATCTAGCATACTACTGTGCTTCCTTATAAGATAGTTTTTCGCGCACGGTCTATAGTCCTTCCGGTCTCTTCCAGTTAAAGCTTATATAGGGTAAGTATCCCATTTCTAGCTAAATAGGTGCAAACCCTGTAGAGTTATAGGGTAGGGTTACCTGGGCGTAGTTTATTATGGGTAGTAGTCCACTCCAGTTGTCCTAAAAGTAGTTAATAAAGGGCCGGAGTCTCTGGTCTAAGTACTAATTTATAATCTCCGTCTAACTGTCTGTCTAGGGGTGGTATACTATAGAGAGCTTTAGCCTAATACCTAGGATCTAGGTAAACTTATTCCAGAAGGCCAATATAAACTGCAGCCTATAGTTGGATATAATAGTATCTAGTAGTCCGTAAATTTGGTAGACATAGTGGATATACAGTTAGGCCGCCTCTTTAGCATCAATATTTTTATAATAGGGGATTAAAAATGAGCGCTTGCTAAAGCAGTTAACTAGAATTATAACCATATCATATCCATTGCGGTCTATAGGTAACTTATAGAAGTCTATAGAGATATACTACTAGGGGCGTTCTAGTATCGGGAGTGGCTTTAATAGCCCTAGGGTCTTGTCTTATGGAATTATAGACCTACGGCAGTCATCGCAGTTCTATACATAGCGGTTAATATCTATAACCATTCCGGGCCAGTAGTAGCGGTCGCCAATAATTCTATAGGTCTTATTTTTTCTAGGGTAGGCCATAGAGACCTAAGTATATGCTTTAGTAATAAGCTAAGTCTATAAATTCTGTTTCTCTGCCACTACTAGCTATTCCTAGTACTTAAGCAGTCCATTTTCAAGGGACCATGGGCTAGTAGTATCCTTTACCTTTTTACAGCACTCCTATAGAGAAGGGGCCATACAGTTTGCCTATAGCAGTTTATTAATAAGGTTAAGTTCCATGGAGTTAACGGGGCATATCTCAGCGTCTAAAGGGTCCGTATTTAGTTCTGCCTATATCTAGGGGTTAAGGTACTCTAGTCGTAGTAGTGCCTAGGTCCGTAATAAGATCTTCACAGCCACCTAGTTACCTAGGTCCTATTCACACCTTATAAGAGCATCCATACGGTTTATAGCGCCTAGTCTATATATAATTAAGAAGTTAAACTGAGATAGGATATCCGCTTAGTGTGCCTAGCGGGCCATAAGGGCCTTATAATCCAAAACTACCTTAATAGGCTCAGGGGTCCCCTCTAGCTATATACGCCAGTGCTAAAAGCTAGAGATAATAGCCAGCATTTCTTTATTATGGATATAGTAGTTTAGCTTAGCATCTATTATAGTCTTCAAATAGTATGCAATAGGGTGCCATTCTCCATCCAGTTACTTCTGGGAAAAAATACCGGCTATTACACCGTCTAAGATATTAGTTTCTAGCATTAAGGGCCGTTCTAGGTTAAAGTAGGCAAGTAGGGAAGCTAATACCAGCCGCTTTTTAAGCTTATTAAAGGCCTACATATATATAGCGTCAAAGTGGAATAGCTGGTCTTTCCTAGTAAGGTAGTTAAGAGGCCGGGCAATCCTGCTGTAGTTCTTAATAAAGCGTTAGTAGAAGTTACAGAAACCTAAAAATAATTATACCCCCTTTATGGTCCGTGGGGGTGTCTACTAGTTAATTACAGCCGTTTTCTCTAGGTCAGCCTTAATTCTATCTATACTAATAATAAAACCTAGGTACTTTATACGCTTAACACTAAATTCCAACTTCTTAATATCAGCCTGGAGACCAGCCTCGCAGAGCTATTATAGGACTTTATAGACGTGCTCCTTATATTCCAGCTTGTTCTTAGAGTAAATTATAATGTCATCTAGGTAGGCCATATAGAAGTCATTAAGGTAGTTAAAGAGTACATTATTTATATACCGCTGGTATGTAGCTAGTCCATTAATTAGTCCAAAAGGGAGTACCTTGCATTTATACGTTCCATAATAGGTTTAAAATGTAGTAAGCTCCTTAGACCCAGGGTCTATCCTAATTCAGTAGAAGGCCTGGCGGATATTAAGCTTTATAAAGACCCTAGCTCTACTTATTTAGGCAAGAGTCTCATTAAGTAAGGGTAGTAGATAGTGGTCCTTGCGGGTTATGTTATTTAGCTTATAGTAGTTAATATAGAAGCGCAGTCCTCTATTTGGTTTTTTGGCAAAGAGAATAGGCAAGTTAAAAGGGGCTTAGCTAGGCTCAATAAAGCCCTTATTAAGGTTGTCAATAAGGTACTACTTTATAGCCTACAATTCGGCAATAGACTATAGGTAGAGAGGGCTAAAGCTAAGGGTGCTTTCCTTACCTTAATCAATCTCAATCTTGTGGTTATACAGTTAGTAAGGCGGAAGTATATCCGACGCTGCCTTAAAGAATACGTCCTTGAATTTCCAGTATTAATTAGGCAGTTTTTGTTCTACTAGTTCCTTATCTATAAGCTTGCTTTTCTATCCGCTAAGCTCACTTTCCTTTTCCTTAAGCATTCAATCAATTTCATACAGGCTAGTTATAAAGGCAACGGTATTAGGCTAAACCAAGTTCCAGTAGAATCCTACAGCGCCAATACAGCAGATATTAACTGGTGGAAGGTCCATAGGTTTCTTTACGGACACTTATTAGGCCGTATCTTGCGGTATAGGGTATATAGTCTTCCTTAGCTTATGTTCCATTTTCTGTAAGTTATCCTTCCTATCTATCAGCTCAGTATAGCGTCCAATATCCCTGGTTTTCCTTTAGGGCTGCGTAGGGCCTAGGTTCTCCATAGGGGGCTTAGCTAGGTCACTACTAACTTCCTAGGTCTCTAGTACGGATGGCGTAACATACACAGTCTAGGGGCGGCGTAGTATATAGATCCGTTAAGAATCAAGACATATATCCTTCTCAAAGGCCTAGTCTCTACATATAGCATTAGCCTGGTAAATAGTATTAATCTAGGGCTATATAAGGTTTTCCATTATAATACTAATTTCTTTTATAAAGGAAGGGGTCAGGGGTAGGGTTTCAGGCTAGATAAGCCATCTATTTTATACGTCGAGCTATAAGCCTAAATAGGCTAGCCATTTTCTCCCTATAATCATATCGTGGCTCCCAGGTCCATAATAAGAAAGGGGATATTATACTACCTTCGTCCGTTAATGCGGAGGTAAATCCGTAAAATAGTCATAATGGGTGGCCCTATTTGTCCGTTATACCCGCGAATAAGAATTGGTTTAGGCAGTTCTTTAAGGGGTGCATTTAAAAAGTTAGCCAGCTTTATAGCACACTAAATGTCTATTAAGGTAAAGGCATTTGCTCCAGAGTTAGCTAAAGCAAAGGTTAAAACTTAATATCCATTGCGGAATAAGGTATAAGGGATAGTACAGCTTCTTCTACTAACTAGCCGACCTAGATTAATATATAACATGTCAATCCCTTTTAACCCTAGAGAGGAGTCTTCCTCTAGGGTTCCTCTTTTTCTAACTCCGCACTGTCCTCCTAAATCAACAGAACCTTGCCTGTTTTTACCTTTATCTGGCAATTCTTTGCAAAGTGGTTTTTCTGGCCGTATAAAAAGCAAGCTCCTTAATTACTGAGGGCCTATTTATAGGGGTTGTTATATGTGGGCCAAGTATACGCCAGACCCGTAACAGGACTAGCTGCACGGCTAGCTACTAAATTAACGGCGGGCTATACAGCTGGTGCCGTAGGAGTTGCAGATCATGCTAGGGTATTATAGGCCGTTTGTAAAGTGCTTATAGTCTAATTTAGAGAGTTTCTAGCTTTATACCGCTCAGATCGTGCCTTAATTTAACAAAGGCCTTGGTTAATAGCTAGGCAGTGGTCCGTAAGTACCTTTAGCGTCTATACAGTAGTAAAAACTGGCAGTACGGCGCGCTATAGGTCTAGGGTAAGCTTATAAAAGAGGTCTGGCATTAGGTCTTTATAGGGAATTTAGGCTTAGCCGGCTAGGTGCAGAAAGCGGGTCTAAAAGGCTAAAAAGGTCTCCATTATCTTTATGTTAAGAGCTTTATAATTAAGGCGGGTGTTCTGTGTCTTAAAGGGGTCCTTATAAATGGAAGACAGGTGGTTAACCATCTCTTCTTTAGAGAGGAAGGGGTCTGCCAAGTCCTAGGTGTATTGTGGACGTAGATACGTCTATATATCCCTACCAGTACGGCCGAAGACGTAGGCCATTTTAGCTCGGGTAGTAGGGAAGTGGTCTGTATTAACTTTAAGCTTGTCTTGCAGTTAAAGCTTCTAATTATTAAATGTAGGGTTAGTTCCGTCTATAAGCAACAGGGGGTCCGCAACCTTCGCAGACCGCGACGATGCTAATACTATACATTAGGCTAGGGTTTTAAGGACTATAGTAAGTCTCTAGGTATCTAATAACTCCTTACTAGGTGCAGGGGTGTCTCTAGTTTTAAGCAGCTCTTAAAGCCGTTCAATTTTGGCATTAGCTGCTGCGAGCTCTTCCTGGGGGGTTAAGACGGCAACTGTTTTACCATTGGAGGTATTTGCGGGTCCTGCAGCGGCTTTACCAGCTGCTGTATTTCTTGGCATGGTGGTAGGGATATTAGGTAATTTCCAGTGTTTATTTATTTTCTAGGGGTTCTAGTCCATGCGTGTCCTATTCTTAGGTTTCGCGTTCTATTTATATTCTTTTAGTTTTTAGGGGTCTGTCCTGTCCTTATGGTCCTAGTAATGTCCTTAGGGTCCTATTCTGTGTCCTTTATAGATATATTTAAGTTCCTTCTTAGGAAGAAAGAGTAGTTGAGCTTTGGATAATGTTAGCAACTCAGTTAATCGAGGCACGAGCACGGCATAAGGGACGCGCAAGCCTATACAATTGGTAGTCTATAAACAAGGATCCAAAGCTAGAGAAAGGAAGGGAGAAGAATAGCAGCGCCGTGCGAAGTTTTATGCGGTCCTCTAGTCACGTGGACTTACGTGACTCGGCGTCTACCATAACGTCTACCATAATCCACCGTTTTCCACCAGCGCCGTAACACAGATAGAACTTAAAGCTTTAACCGAATTCTACCAAATTCTGCCAGCTTAATTAACTTCTGCTAAGTTCTGCTAGATTAATCAAATACTACCAAAGTCTGTCTGTGTGTGTATGTGCGTACGCATCGACCAAGACCCCTAAACTATTTAATTGCAAAATTCTCTTGTTATTCCTTTCTCTTCTTTACGCAACGTCTTGTTCCTAGCAAGAGCTATATATCCTTAGATTTAGATAGAATTTATATTGTTCCTTCAAATCTTTCCCAAAGCCTCTTCACGCCTTTACAAGATGTTATAAACTCTAACTCTTAGGATCACAGTATAACCGTTAACTGTTATCTTTAGCAGAATAATTAATAGGCTAGTACTTAAGCCCTAGTTAACACAGGAGCCAGTAACATAGAATTTATTAACAAGATCTTTATATAAGATAATAGGTTTACCCTAACACCCCTTAACCGGCATATTAATGTATTTAGATTTAATGGTAAACACACTGTCTTAGGCCGTATTACCTATATAGCAGCCTTAAGACTCTAATACCTAAACCATAAAGAATCAATTAAGCTCTTTATAACTACCCTAAGTTACCTAGTAATCCTTAAATAACCCTAGATAAAGCTATATAAGGTAACCATTAATTAGGACAACCTTAAGCTTCTATTTACTGCCTCCTGTTATAAGTAGAAGTGCCTTATAACTTACTACTTAAACTCTAAACTAAAATCTAAAAAGTCTACCTAATTCCACCTACCTAAGAATTCTACCAAATTCCACCTACCCAAGAATTCCACCAAATTCCACCAATATAAGATTTCCACCAATATCCACTAAGAACCTAGAAATAACACACAACTATACAAACTAACTTTAACTGCTGCACCCCAAACCAAGTAGAAGCTTAAGCTTAATATACAAAAGTACCAGAAGAACTGGTATTCTACTATAAAAAGGATACTTAAAGAACCCAAACCTAAATCTAATACTAACTCTATACCTAATACTAAACCTAAACCTAAATAAGAAACTATACAAGAAACTAAGGACAATTTAAGCTTGCTTAACACCTTAGATATCCACATAATTAGAGCTACTTTACTGGCATGACTTGCTAGGAAACTAGAACATATAATCTTCGCTGTTACAATAGCTAATATTAAGAAGGCCTTAGTACCAAAGAAGCACACTAACCCCACCACAAAAGTACCAGTAGAATACCATAATTATCTAGATAGATTCTTATAAAAGAAAGCTAATAAGCTACTAAAACGACGTCCATATAATTACAAGATTGTAGTTAAAGAAGGAAAACATCCTAGATTTAGACCCTTATATAGAATGTCCTAAAACAAACTCTAGATACTATAGAAGTACTTAGACAAATATCTAGATAAAGGATTTATTAGAGTAAGTTCTTTACCCATAGCCGTACTAGTAATCTTTGTTAAGAAACCTAGCGGCAGTTTGCGCTTTTATGTAGACTACCAAGCTCTTAATACTGTCACTATTAAGAACTAAGACCCAATCCCGTTAATCTAAGAGACACTAAACTAATTAAGTAAGGCTCGCTTCTATATAAAGCTTAATATTATCTACATATTTAACTACCTCCGTATTATAAAGGGAGATAAATAGCTTACTGCATTTTGTACTTAATATAGACTATTTAAATACTTAGTAATACCATTTAGCCTTATAAACGCCCCAAGTTTATTCCAATACTTTATAAATAACACCCTACATCCATACCTGGACGTCTTTTATACTGCTTATATTAATAATATCTTAATATACAGCAATAGTCTGGCTAAACACTAAAAATATATTAAACTAGTCCTATAAGCCTTACGCAGAGCCAGCCTATAATTAGATATAGACAAATGCAAGTTCTATAAAATAGAAGTCCTATACCTTAGACTTATTATTTCTATAAATAGCGTATAAATAAACCCTAAGAAAGTTAAAGCAATTATAAACTGGCAAGAACCCAAGAATGTTAAGGATATAAGGGCCTTTATAGGCTTTACCAACTTCTACCAATAGTTTATTAATAACTTCTCCACCTTAGTTTTACCCCTTATAGCCTTAACCCAAAAGGACAAAGCCTTTATCTTTAATAAGGAATATAAAAAGGCCTTTGCTTATCTAAAGGTTATATTTACTACTGCACCTATACTTTAACACTTTAACCCAGACTAAATAAGTATTATGGAAGCTAACTCATCCAATTATATTACTGGAGGCATTCTATCTCAATATAATAAGGAAGGAGTATTATACCCTATAGCATACTTTTTAAAATGACTAAGCCCAGCTAAATATAATTACAAGATCTATAATAAAGAATTACTAGCTATTATTAGATGCTTTAAGCAATGGCAACTAGAACTAGAAGAAGCCAGATTCCTAATTAAGGTTCTTAGCAATTATAAAAACCTATAGTACTTTATAACTATAAAACAGCTAAGCCACCATTAAGCCCGCTAGTTAGAATATCTATTCCAATTCTAATTCTTAATTATATACCACCTAGGCATTTAAGGTCAAAAACCTAATGCCCTAACTTAACGTTTATAAGACACAATAGCATAGGAAGAAGCGTGCGCCTACCGTAATTAAACCCTGCTTCGTCCCAAATCATTTAATCCCCTAGCTAAAGACCTTACAGTATACGTCCTTAAAATAACTAATTAATTAATTAAACAGATTATAATTAATAAATACCCAAATAATAAGTTTATCCAAAAGACACTTAAGCTAATTTAAAATAGCGTTAGACGCTCTAAAAAGATCTCTCTAAGTAAATATAAAGCTTATAAAGACCGCTTATACTACCAAAACTACCTAGTTGTCCCTAATTACAATAAGCTTAAGCTTAAGTTCCTTAAATACATATACAACCTACTAGTAGCCAGCCACCCAGGCCAAGGAAAAACCCTAGAACTACTCTAACAGAAGTACTACTGGCCAAACATATATAATATAATACGAAGGTATATCTCTAGCTGCCATACCTACCAACAAGCCAAAGCTTTGTATAAGACATATAACGGCTTTCTAAAGCCACTACCTATTCCAGACTAAATATAGAAGGACATTTTAATTAACTTTGTTGTTAATCTCCCCTTAAGTAAAGGCTGTATAAATATTATAATAATTATAAACCAACTATCCAAAATAAGACACTTAATCGCCTATCCTAATATATTAACGCCTACTGTTACCCAACTATTCCTAGATCACGTATAGAAACTCCATAGACTTCCTAAAATAATTATCTCTAATAGAGGCAGACAGTTTATCTCTGTATTTTAAAAATAACTAACTACCTAACTCTATATTAAAGCACTATTATCTACAGCATACTACCCAGAAATGGATGGTTAAACAAAATATGCAAATGCTATAATAGAACAATATATTTAGATATACACGTTATATCTATAGGACAACTAGATGGACTGGCTTATATTTACCGAGTTTATAATAAATAACTCCGTCTTAAAAACCATAAAGGTCTCCCCATTCCTGGCTAACTACGGCTAGCACCTATAAATAGGTTTTAAACCCTTTAGTAATATTTCTTACCTAGCTTATTAAGCCTTATAAGTTACAAAAGCAAACAAATTTATAAAGAAGATAGAAGAACTACAGGAGTTCCTTATTAATAAAATAACATAGGCCTAGTCTATCTATAAAGCCGCAGCAAATAAAAACCAAACCCTAGCACTGGCTTACTAAATTAGTAACTTTATCTGGCTAGACGCAAGAAATCTAAACACAAAATAACCTATTAAGAAACTTAATTAGAAAAACGCCGGCCCTTATAAGGTTAAAAAAGTTGTCTTTCCTTATACCTACCAACTAAAGCTCCCTAATACGGTTAAAATCCACCCTATATTCCATACATTAGTCCTCTGCCCTACTACCCCTATATTAGACGCCCTGCCTAAACAGATCCAAGACCCTCCCCCACTAATTAAAGTGGATGGCGAGGATAAGTACCTTATTAAAAGAGTTAACAATATTAAGTACAACAAACGGAAATACAAATATATATACCTTATAAAATGGAGAGGCTTTACTAAGCCCTTATAGGAACCCATTAACTCTATAGGACTTATACAAGCCGCAGAAGACTTTTATAAACTCCACCTAGAACTACTACAGCCCCATCTCGCAGAAGCTCAAGTTTAAAGGGGGGGTACTATCACAGAACACCTCCGTAACACCTTATACACATCTACCTATTCCTACCTATTTCCACCTATTTCTACTAACGCAGCAAGAAGAGATTAACCGCGAGACAACAATCTAATAGCAATCTACCGGCAATCTACGGCAATCTAACGGCAGTCTGCCACATTCTACTATATTCTGCCAAGTCCACCAAATCCTGCCAAGTTCTGCTAGGACCGCTACTCAAATCCTATTCTGCTCCGTGTATATGTCAACCAAGCAACCAAACTAACGATATATATCCTTTCTTCCCGTTTTCTTACCTTCTCTTCTTACACAACGTCTTAACCTCATCACACAGTTTATGTACATAGCTTAATAATATCTACTTTGCTATATATTATCACTACTTGTGCTCACTCCGTAACAACCCGGAAAAAACGGCTATAATTAATTAGTGGAAACCCCTAAGGACTATAAAGGGGGTATAATTATTCCTAGGTTTCTGTAACTTCTACCAACGCTTTATTAAAGACTATAGTAGAATTACTCGGCCCCTTAACTACCTTACTAGAAAGAACCAACCTTTCTATTTTAATAATATATATAAAAAGGCTTTTAATAAACTTAAAAAGCGGCTAGTCTCTACTCCGCTACTGGCCTATTTCTACCTAGAATAGCCCTTAATGCTAGAAACGGATGCTTTAGATAGTATAATAGCTGCTGTCTATTCCCAGAAATAGCTAAATAAAGAATAGCACCTTATTATATACTATTTAAAGACCATAATAGATGCGGAGCTAAATTACCATATCTATAACAAAGAGATGCTGGCTATTATCTCTAGCCTTTAGCACTAGCGTATATAGCTAAAGGGGACCCCTAAACCTATTTAGGTAGTCTTAGATTATAAGGCCTTGGAATACTTTATAATAACTAAAGCCCTTATGGCCTAGTAGGCACGCTAGGCGGATATCCTATTTTAGTTCTACTTCCTAATTATATATAGGCTAGGCGCAACTAACTATACGGATGCTCTTATAAGGCGCAAATAAGACCTAGATAACTAGATAGCCGTAAAGATTATATTATAGACCTAAATACTGCTATAACCAAAGTACCTTAACCCCTAAATATAGTTAGAACTAAATACGGACCCCATAAAGGTTAAGATGTGCCCTATTAATACTACGGAACTTAACCTTATTAATAAACTACTGTAAGCGAATTATACGGCCCCTTCTCTACAGGAGTACTGTAAAAAGGTAAAGGATATTATTAGCCTATAGTCCCTTAAAAATGGATTACTTAAGCATTAGAAACGGCTGGTAGTAATAGAGGAATAGAACTTATAGACTCGGCTTATTACTAAAGCATATACCCAAGTCTCTACGGCCTACCTTAGAAAAAATAAAACCCGCAGGATTATTAGCGACCGCTACTACTAGCCCAGAATAGTTATAGATATTAACTGTTACGTACGGAACTATAACAGCTGCTATAGATCTATAATCCTATAAGACAAGACCCTAGGACTATTAAAACCACTCCTAATACTAGAGCGCCCCTAACAGCATATCTCTATAAATTTCCACAAGCTACCTATAGACCGTAGCGGATATAATATGGCTATGGTTATAGTTAACCGCTTTAGTAAGCGCCCGTTCTTAATCCCTTATTATAAAAATATTAATGCTAAAGAGGCGGCCTAACTATATATCTACTACGTCTACCAAATTTATAGACCGCTAGATACTATTATATCTAATTACAGGCTATAGTTTATATCGGCTTTCTAGAACGAGTTCACCTAAATCCTAGGCATTAAGCTAAAGCTTTTTATAGTATACTACGCCCAGATAGATAGCTAGACGAAGATTATAAACTAATATTTAGACTAAAGACTCCAACCCTTTATTAACTACTTTTAGGACAATTAGGCCGAACTACTACCTCTAATAAACTACGCCTAGGCTACCCTACCCCACAACTCTATAGGATTTGCACCTATCTAGCTAGAAATGGGGTATTTACCCTATATAAGCTTTAACTAGAAAAGACCGAAAGGGCTACAGACCATATATAAAAAACTATCCCATAAGGAAGCACGGCATTACGCTAAACACTTAAAAAAAGCTTAGAAAGTAGCCCATATAAACCTAAAAAAGGCCTAGAAATTAATAAAACAGTAGGCAAATAAGTATAGGCGTAAGCCCGACTTTACTATAGGTAATAAGGTCTAAGTTATAATAAAGAACTAAAAGACAGAACGGCCTAGCTATAAGCTAAACTATTAGATAGTAGGACTGTATAAGGTCCTTAAAAAGAGAGGTAACTTATATAAAGTAAAGCTCCCGGATTTAATTAAGGTCTACTCTATTTTCTTACTAGATAAGCTATAGAGAGCTATAAACAACCTATTACCTAGACAAAAGAATAAACCACCCTTACTAATTTAAGTTAATAGCAACAGTAAATAGGAAATTAAAGAAATACTAGCCTGTAAACTTATAAGGGGGATACTAAAATACCGTATAAGTTAGAAAGGATATAATCCGGACCCTACCTAGTACCCTATATAGAATTTTATAGGTAGTCCCTATAAGTTATAAGAGTTCTATAGCTGTTACCCTAACAAATCTAGACCGCTAAGGTACTTAGATAAGTAGATAGAATACTAGCATAGTAAGAATAATAGGTTGCCTATAGAGCATAAAGACAAGAACGCCCTATAGGTATAATATGGATATACAAAGCCTGAGGGCAGGCTTTTTTGGAGGGGTGGGGTAATGTTACGGTACTAGCACATTGCCGCAAATTGCCGGAGATTGCCGTCACGTAATGGCAAAGTGCCGTTACGTGACTAGAGAATTTTATATAACTTCGAGCGGTGCTTCCGTTCTTCCCCTTTCCTTTCTCTAGCTTTGGATCCTCGTTTATAGACAATCCAATCGTACAGGCTTGCGCGACCCTCTTGCCGTGCTCGTGCCTCGATTGACCGAGTCGCTAACAGTTTCGGCAGTTAGAAGTCGACTGTGTAGCGTACGACTCTATATAGTGTTTACAATAGAGTAAAAGACGGGCCTTTTTATTTCGTACGGGCTTACTATTGCTTGGTAGACGGGTATGCTCCTATGTTAAAAGAGCCGAGCGACCTCTTGTTTTTGATTTAGAAGTATTAATAGAGTTAAGAGCTTCTGATTCCACCTCTGAAGCCATATTTTATACTATAATAAAGAAGAAGAAGGCGACTGAAAATTTATTTGGGGTATGCCAAGACTTATCGCGATAAGGATATCCATTGCATCTTATCGCGATAAGATTTATCCAAAACCAGCCTGCCGAAGAGTAGGGATGAGTACGAGGATTACTGTCACAAAGCACCGTACAATATCCCCTTTATACCTCTTTAATAGTAGATGCAGGAGTAACAGCGCAAGCGATACCCGTAATTATTGACATTTGCTATTAATATACTGTTAATCGCAGTAATAAGCGATAAGCTAGAAAGGGTGTTTTCTAGGGGATATAGGACTATAAGATGGGATAGGATGAGGCTCTCTATTAATACGCTTAAGAAGACAGAGTATAAGAAGAGTTGGGTAAAGACTGGAGTCCTAAAAGAGGTTAATTAGGACGCAATTCTACTGTTTATCTATATTGTAACTCGTAATAGTGTTAAGACAGGGGGAAATTAGGTGGCTTAATGGCGTATTCCTTAATGATCGAATTGGATCGAATTGGTACTAGTTCGATCAGCCGTAGTAACAGTAATTTATTTTTCCTGATTGTTGCGATTTTTGACAACTCTGCGTCGACGTGGTTACTCCAAACAACCTTTCCTCCAACCTCTGGTTTTGATCCTCATCTTAAGCAACAGAACATCCACAGCGACAAAACTTATTTCGCTAGTTTCATTCCTATGCGACAATTACACCGCTCTATTCAGGGTCACTATGAGCTTTGGCTTCAGCGTAGGCGACTTTATCGCCATAGTCCGACTTGCACAAACAATCCGGCAGCGGTTTGTTGATGCTCCAGATCAGTTTCAGGCAGTCTCTGATGAGTGAGCCATCTGAGCGCCGGCTCTACGGATGCTTATTTATTTGATTTAATAGGATTCGCGGCCTCTCTATTGTCCTTCAAGATGTCGAAGTCGTCCTACCCAAGCGGCAGCTTACCGGCCAGCAGCAGACAGCTTTACATGAAATTCTGGAAGGTTGTCACAATGTGCTTAGCACCCTGAATAAAATGCTCGATGAGTATAATAGTTTGGATACCAATTCCAAGAGCTTCGGCGATATGTCACGTAGAGTGTTGAAGAGATTCAAGTGGGACCCGGAAGATGTAAAATATCTTCGTTCTCGCATCGTCTCAAATATTGACCTTCTGAACGCTTTCAATATGAACCTCATTGGGTATCTGTTTGCGCGTCTTGGCTAAATGATGCAAGTGCACTGACTCTTGCCAGCGAACTCTCTTCGGTGATAAAAGATGGCGTAGATCAGTTGAACTGGCGCCAAGATGATCAACAGCGTCGCCAAGAGCATCAGGTCATTGCCAATTGGCTGTTCCCAGTCGACCATGCTTCTCAGCAGAGTGACTTCATTGCTAGACTACAGGAAGGAACAGGGCAATGGCTGTTGAACTCTAATGAATTCGGGGAATGGCTTAACGACAACAAGAAGACTATGTTTTGCCCAGGCATTCCAGGAGCAGGCAAGACAATGATAGTGTCTATTGTTGTTGAGCACCTCTCTGCCAAATTTCAAGATGATGCTGATATTGGCATCGCATACCTCTACTGCAACTTCCGGCAGCAGCAGGAGCAAAAGCCAGCTGACCTACTTGCAAGTCTACTGAAGCAGTTGATTCAGGAACAAGACTTTATGCCCGAGTGTATAAAGACTCTTTACAATCGCCATAAGAGAAAGCGAACCCACCCCTCATTTGATGAATTCTCAAAAGTATTGCACTCTGTCATTGCTGACTACTCTAGAGTTTTTATTATTATCGATGCTCTAGATGAATGTCAAGTTTCTGATGGAGGTCGTACTAAGTTCCTGTCAAATATCTTGAATCTTCAGGCCAAGACTGGAGCAAACCTCTTTGCAACCTCTCGCTTCATCCCGGAGATAACAAAAGAATTCGAAAAATGTATATCACTTGAAATCTATGCAAGAGATGATGATGTGCGGAAATATCTTGATGGGAAGATGTCACATCTACGACCTTTTGTGTTAAGGAACTCTTCTCTACAAGAAGATATTAAGACTAAAATTATTGAGGCTGTTGACGGGATGTAAGTGTCTTCTTATTCTTTTGGAGTGGAGTGGAACCAGTTAACATTTGCTCGGGTTTCTCCTCGCACAACTTTATCTGGATTCTCTGTTTGACAAGACCACACCCAAAGCCATAAGACTTGCATTGAAACAACTCCAGAAGGAACGTGAAGCACCAGACAAAGGCAGCAACTCTAAAGCAATAGATTGTGCATATGCGCAAGCCATGGGGAGAATTGAAGGGCAGGCGCCAGGCTTACAAAAGCTTGCAAAGCAAGTTCTCTCATGGATCACCTGTGCTAGAAGACCGCTCGCCACCATAGAGCTTCGGCATGCCATTGCCTTGGAGGTTGGTGAGTCAGAGCTGGATGAAGAGAATGTTCCAGAAATTGAAGACATGGTTTCTGTGTGCGCTGGTCTGGTCACTGTTGATAAGAAAAGTGATATCATCCGCTTGGTCCACTATACCACACAGGACTACTTTGAGCGGACGCAGAGAGATTGGTTTCCAGATGCAGAGACAGATATCACAGAGATTTGTGTTACATATCTGTCATTTGATATTTTTTCTGCTGGTTTCTGCTCAACAGATAAAGAATTTGAGGCGCGACTACAGCAGAATCCACTTTATGATTATGCATCCCGAAATTGGGGACAGCATGCCTGTGCAACTTCAGCAGGGAAACAATTGATTGTGGATTTCCTTAAGAGCGAAGAGAAGGTCTCCAGCTCCAGCCAGGCGATGATGGTCTCAAGAGGCTTTTCTGGCTACAGTCAAGACGTGCCAATGCAAATGATAGGAGTACACCTCGCGGCATACTTCGGTCTAAGGGAAGTGATGGAAGCCTTACTCCAAAATGGGCATGAACTAAATGCGAAGGATAGTTATTATCAGACGCCGCTATCATGGGCCGCAAAGAATGGGCATGAGGCGGTAGTGAAGCTGCTGCTTGAAAAGGACGCTGAGCTGGAGTCTGACCGTGGTCGGACACCGCTATCGTTGGCTGCAGAGAAGGGGCATGAGGCGATAGTAAAGCTGCTGCTTAAGAATGCTGAGCTGGAGCCTAAGGACTTCCATGGTCGAACATCACTAACGTGGGCCGCAAAGTATGGGCATCTGGTGGTAGTAAAGCTGCTACTAGAGAAGGGTGCTGATTTGGAGTGCAAGACTAAGTATGGTCTGACACCGCTATCGAGGGCTGCAGCAGAGGGGCACAAAGCGGTAGTGGAGCTGCTGCTTGAGAAGGGTGCTGAGCTGGAGTCTAAGGACATTGATGGTCGGACGCCACTATTGTGGGCTGTAGGGATTAGGCGTGGGAATAAACCTGGGCAAGAGGCGATAGTGAAGCTGCTGCTTGAGGAGGGTGCCGAGCTGGAGACTAAGACCAAACATGGTCAGACACCGCTATCGTTGGCTGCAGAGAAGGGGAACGAGGCGATAGTGAAGGTACTGCTTGAGAAGGGTGCTGACATACAGACGACGTATATGGGTCAGACGCCGCGATGGTGGGCTGTAAGGAATGGACACGAGGCGGTAGTGAAGCTGCTGCTTGAGAAGGATGGTGGCAATTTGTCAGGGAGCGACATGCCGGTCCTATCACGACGAGGGCCAACACGCCGCGAGTTAGGGCCGGCGCAATACCGGCGTCGCCGATTCCACACTATATAGACGCAGGCAGAGTCATTGTGGTCAACAGCTGGACTGACGTAGACCACCCCTTCCCGTCGGTCCAGCCGAAGCGGCCGTCGAATTCTTCGCGTTTAGTGTTGGAGCCATGTCATACGGAGAAGTGCCAAGACTCAAGCGACAGGGGGAGCAGATTTCTTTTCTTTGCGATATTTTACGTATAACGTGGGTCACAGAGTTATGACGGCCATAGGGTTATGACGGTCGGCTACTACCGCCTTCCTAATTAGGTTTACTTCCTTCCTAATGTAGCATATTGCCGGTTCCAAAATCAAAATAGTACCAACTTCAACTTATCCTAAATGCTTGCAACCAAATTAAAAAATCTTTTACTAACACCATAATGCCCCGCTGGCCCCTATAACCTAGCAGGGAAAAGAACATATAGAGCGCTATTATTGCCTGGAATTCTAGGCTCTACAAAAACCGCGAAACTTGCGTAAAGGCCTATGGGGTAGATCCACAGACATTTCGACGCCGTCTTAATGGAAAGCAACAGCCCCATAAAGTTGCCCATACTAACCAGAACCGTATTACCGTTGCTGGCGAAAATGTAATTGTTTAACACCTTATATATCTTGCAAACGCTGGATTTCCATGTCGGCAGTATACCGTTCGATTAATTGCCATAGTAGTCCTCCGCTAGGAGTACATTAACTGTAACCGACTACCAGTACCATGCTGTTGTCGACCTAAGATCGGACTTGCTTACTACCGTCTCACTACCTCAGCTGCTTACCCCTGCATACCTCACCATTTCAGCTGCTTACCCTTGTAATTCTTGCCACCTATCTCTATTCCCTGCATCTTCCTTATGTATATATATAGAGACTCTAGAGCTACGTTCAAAATCAAGTCGCTTATTCAATTCTCCTACACTTGCACTGTTATAGTTATAAGTCCGGATTGCACTATTTGCTAAACCAATCAATCTACTACCTTGTTTACGAAGTTACTACTTCTACTACCTTTGCAAGTGTCTTAAGCTTCTTCACCTACTAAACGAACGGACGATCGTACCTGGCCGACGAACGTACCTAATAGACAAACGAACCGACGAATCAAATTAAAAGCTTGGAACGTTAAAATAAGGTTTCGCCAAGACGCTAACCTAGGATCCTGCTTAACCTGTTAAATTCTAAAAATAATAACTAATACCGACGGACCTTATTTAAAATTTAACCTTATCCTTAAAAAGCCATCTGATTAGATGTAATGGTTCTTTATTATTTAAGACACTGCTAAAATAAACAACGTATAGTAGTACATAGACCCATTAAAGAAGAAAGATAAGCTTCTAAAGCTATAGTTACCTAGTTAACCTACTCCAAGAGACGTGCTTTCTACTGCTATATTAATAGCCAAGCTAGATCCAAACTAACTTATTGTGTATAATTAACTCTACGCTAAGTACAAGGACGACCTCCGCGTGCACCAGAAGCAAGAGCAAGCCATAAACGATATTAGCAATTATATCGTCCGCATAACGTTAGTAGCCTACCTCCCTCTTATTAAAGACCTTGGAACGGTATACGAACGCTTTTAAGAATTAAAGACTGTACTCGCCCCTACCTCTTTAGGTTAAAAGCGCGACGTCCTAAATTAATACACGGCTCTTAAAGCCTATAACAAAAAGCAGAGTATTGAAAAATGGTTAAACAACTAGAGGAGCGTCTATAAGCTAGCAGAGGAATTGAAGCTTCCAGACATATAAGGCTTTAGGCCATACTATAACTTCATACAAGCAATTAAACCCATCTCTTCTAGCTTTATAGGAGCACTAGAAGTAGATCTCATTTAAAAAGAACAGAAGGATAAAGAGGCCCCATCTATTATTGACCTTATTGAGGAATTTAAGGAGTACTACTGTATATAGCAAGCATCGTCTACCTCAGCTGCCAATAACTCCGCATTTGTAACTCTTTAAGGTAACGCAAATTCCAATTCTAATTTAGACTCTAACAGCAATTCAAATTTAAATTTAAGATGGAATAAGGAATGCATATGCGGCCTTATATATTGGTTTAACGAATGCTACTACATCGCTGAGTATAAGCGCCCTTAAGGATGGAGACCAAGGGCAGACGTCTAGAAGAAAGTAGATAAAGCTATCTTATTTACACCTTGGATTAAACGCATCGTTAACCAAATTTAAAAAAGAGAATAGGAAGCAAAGGAAAATAATTAGAGCACAGAATCTATAATTAATTTTGATTCTAAAACCCTACCTTCTACTAAACCAACTAGCTATGCTGCTGTGTTTAGTACTGGTTAAGTTCCTTTTAAACTCTAGAACACCTGGATACTTAACCCTGGCGTAGATACCCATATCTGCAACAACGAAGAAGACTTCACCTTCTCCTACCTAGTAGCAGAAGACGACTACCTAATTGCTAGCGGAAATTTCGAAAAAATACAAGCTTACAGAACAGTAACTATTACTGTTAATACACCTACTGGAAAGCTAAAAATGAAGCTATCCTATATAGCGCTAGTGCCTACTATGTTTACAAATATCGTAGCGCTATTAAGAGCCACTGAGAACGACATCCATTTTAACTTAGGGCGAAATTTGCTCTACCGTCTAGCAACTGGCGAAACAGTCTGCTATACAAAACAACTAGGGGGCCACTGGGCACTAATGTATAGAGAGCCTATAAGTACCCTAGATTTAACTTAATCAACATTCTTAACCTCTAAGAGGTACTAGCCTAGCCGTATGGCCCGTAAACCAATTAGAGCCACAGCTACAAGATAGCATAAAATACTCGGCCATGTAGGACCTAATGCTATTGCGCAGCTTCCTAAGCACGTTATTGGCGCAGAGCTGACCGAATTTGAAACCAATAAACGAGCACCGCTTAAAATTAAATGTGAAGTTTACTTATTAGCAAAGCACACGCAGCAGATCTCTTAAAGACGAGAACACGAATTTCCAGCTACTCAACTATTTGAACGGCTAGCATTTGATATTATCTACCTTGGAGTACTAGGGTATAACGGCGATAGATATATTATACATTTCTATTGTATGTATTCCAAATTTAACTTTATATTTACCTCTAAGAATAGGGACAAAGCTACCGTCCTACCTACCATTTGTAAGACTTACCGCTTAATTAAGATATGATTCTACTAAGACGTCGTCTTCTTCTAGAGTGATGACGAATAAGTATTTGGATAAACGGAAGATACCCTAGATATGTGGTGTGCAGATAAAGGCATTACCTTTAAATGCCAAGCACTATATACCAAAGAACAGAATAGTGGAGCAGAATAATCTAGAAGAACCCTTATGGAACAATTAAGGTCTATACAGCTAGAAGTATCCTTACCTCTATCTCTAGAACCAGAGGCTTTCCTTGCTGCTAGCTATACACTTAATCGAACACTAAATAAGCAACTAGGGTGGAAAACTCCGTACGAGGTCGCCTACGGCAAGCCGCTAACACTTACCTATATGCACGAATACGGTTGCAAGACCTATACGCTGAATAAATAAGTTAAAAAGGGAGACAAGCTAGCTTTTTGTGCATTAATTGGACATCTGGTTGGCTACGATTTAACTAATATCTACTAAATCTGGATTCTAAGCCTTCACAAAGTCATTTAAACTAGAGACGTTATATTTAACAAGACCTCGTTCTATAACCCCAAGGGTTAAAACATTGATTACCTACTTAGGGAAGTATTAGAAGACACTATCTAGGCAATTAGTCTACTAGAACCTCTCTACAAGGACAAATCTAAGGATGAATCTATCTTATATAGACCTACCTTAAATGCAAATCAAACGACTACATTAAACGATTCAGTAGAGCTTCCTGTAAAGGACACTAAATAGCTACCGACTCCTAGCAGAACGGTATCTCCAGATCTGCCAGAAACAAATACCACACCGGGAGGACTTCAAGACGATATCCTGGATACAATTAAAGCAATTCCTACCCAGCCAGGTTCGTCAGAACCGTCGAATACAGCTCCACGAGCTAACAAGGTCTTAGCCAATCCTTCTGCCGACCTCATCCTATCAGAAGGTTCCAAACGAATTCAACGTCAAGCGTACGCAGCAGCACTAGCCAATATACCTACCCTATTTGGTTACTACGCTGGCTTTGCTATAGGACTAGTAAAGGACATTAACCAAACTAGATCCTCCCTATATTAAGACAATCTTCCACCTAAACTAAGGAACCTTAAAGAGCTAAGAAAGCACCCTTTAACTACCGGCTTTTAAAAGGCTATGGAAAAAGAATATAATAACCTAAAACGCCGAGGGACATTCGAGACTGTACTAAAAGAAGAAGTATATAACGAGCAGATCCTTTTACTGAAATGGGTCTTTAAATACAAGTTTAACAGCAACGGTTACCTTTAAAAGCTAAAGGCTTAACTATGTGTCCGCGAAGACCTGTAGATTACCGAAGAAGAGACCTATATAGCAACCCTAGCTGCTCGAATATTCCGTGCCCTTATGGCTATAGCAGCCGCATTCGATTTGGAGATTTGACAGTATAACGCTGTAAACGTATTTATAAATGTAAGACTAGATAAGCTAGTCTACTATTACTACCCAGAAGGCTTTAATTAAAACGGACATATCTTAAAGCTACTTATGGCGCTATACGGATTAAAAGTCTTACCACTACTTTAGTATAAAGAGCTTACTAATACACTGGCCAAATTCGGATTGAAGCCTATCCTAGGTACAAACTGCCTTTATACTAATAGACAACTTATTGTCTTCTTTTATGTAGACAATATTGCCGTCCTATTTGCCAAAAAGGACATTTAAAGACTAGAAGAATTTAAAGCTAAACTTCTATATTGATACGAGATCCGTGTACTAGGAGACCTATAGTGGTTCCTAGGAATTTGAATTAAGCGAGATCTGGTAAGTAGAAAGCTCTGGCTTTGCTAAAATTCCTATATTAAAAAGATAGCCAGTCGATTTAATATTCAACTAGGAAAATTTCCTAAGTTACTACTTCCTGCCAAAGAACTAATTCCGTCCGACCAGTAAACGAACCCTTAAAGAACACTAGCCTACTAGTAATGGGTTGGTTCCCTTACGCACCTTGTCGTTTTTAGAAGGCCTGATGTTGCTAAGACGTATTTAAAACTGGCCGAATTTCTTACTAGTCCAAATTAAAAGCACCTTAATGCATTAAACCAAGCCATCGCCTATTGCCTTGGAACAAAATCTATAGCTATTAAATACTCTGGCGAAGTACTTGGAGCACACGTCTACTTTAGAAACCCTAAAGGAGAAGACGTCACCTTTTACAGAGCATCCGACGCAGCATTTGCGGACCATAAAGACACCAGACGGAGCTCTTAAGGATACCTTTTTATGCTATTTGGAGGACTGATCGATTGGAAGGCAACCCTATAATGATTAGTAACTCGCTTGACTACTAAAGCGGAGCTTCTCTCCCTGTCTATGGCTGCTGTTGAGATTATCTGGTGGCAGCGTTTCTTTAAGGCAGTCGGTCTCAGTTTAGAACGCGATTTTACCCTGCTATACGATAATATGCAGACTATACGACTCCTAAGACAGGATACACTAAAGCTTGACACCAAGCTTCGACATATTGACGTCCATCAGCACTGGCTTAGACAAGAGGTCTAAGACAAAAAGATTGACGTCCAATGGGTCCCTACAGACAAGATGCCTGCCGATGGACTTACTAAGATCCTACCCCGTTAAAGGCGAGGCATGGATAAAGCAATTGAATTTGGTGGATATTCGACATTAAATTGCTACTACATTATCTGATAAAGACTCTTGAACGTCACCCTATCCCTTTACTACTCCTAAATTGTATCTAAAATTTCTTATTTTGGTATAGCTTCTACCTTTATTTGTTTTCTACAGCTTTGACTACACCGTTAAATCTAGGGGGGTGTGTAACCGACTACTAGTACCATGCTGTTGTCGACCTAAGATCGGACTTGCTTACTACTGTCTCACTACCTTAGCTGCTTACCCCTGCATACCTCGCCATTTCAGCTGCTTACCCTTGTAATTCTTGCCACCCATCTCTATTCCCTGCATCTTCCTTATGTATATATATAGAGACTCTAGAGCTACGTTCAAAATCAAGTCGCTCATTCAATTCTCCCACACTTGCACTGTTACATTAACCTTCCTTAATACGTCTATATCGACCCTCTTGGTATAAATTGGGTATACAACTTCCTAAAACGGCAGGATGAGCTTCGTTGCTGCTATATGTGTTTAATTAATTAAGAACGAGCTCTTGTAAATAACAATCCTGGCCTTATTTAGAGATTCTTTGCCGACTATACCAACACTATTACTTAATATAATATTAGCCAATTTAATAGGTGGAATATAGATAAGATGGGCTATGTAATAGGACTAGCTTTTACTGCAAAAGTAGTCATATTAAGAGGCAGAATTATTAACTTTAAGACAATTGACGGTAATAGGGAGTGGGTTACCCAAATTAACTTAATTGGTATACATGGGCAGATAATTCCACCGTTTATTATTTTTAAAGGGAAGCAGTATATAGATTTACTATAGGAAACAGTAAAGGAAGCTATAGGCAAGTGCTTAATTAGAATAACGGAGAATGGCTAGTTAAATAAAGAAATAGGCCTTAAGTGGCTTTAACATTTTAAGCGTCATACTCGGCAAATAGAGGCATGGGAGGCCTCTAAAATTAATACCCTAAACGTTAAATACTATGGCTACCGATTGCTTATTATGGATGGGTACAGCTCTTACACTAATATTAAGTTTGTAGAGTTCTGCTGGAAGTATAAGATTGTTCCTATATATCTTCCACCTTACTTAACCCACTTCCTATAGCCTCTAGATCTTGTTATCTTTTTAGTAGTTAAGCGCCTATATTCAGCCAAAGTCGATAAATACGTAGCTCGCGGTATTACTGGTATTAATAGAGACTACCTTCTGCAGATCCTGGGTGAGATTAGGGCTTAAATATATACACCTAAACTGATTAACAGTGCATTTAAAGCTGCAGGCCTTTTTTTTTTTAACCCTAATCAAGTCCTCTAACGCCTTACAGGATAACCCTCCTCTGCACGACTATGTATACCTAAGCATCTAAACGAACCAACGCTTTTATCCTCACCTCTATATTTAAAGACTCCAAAAAGCCACTCTAATCGAGCTTGGTACAGCCATACAATCCGTTATTTAGATACTACTCCCAAAGCAATTAGTGTTGTTGTTAGGAAGCTTATAAGCCATATAGATTTAATAGATAAAGGCATAGAAATACTGCGGCTAGAAAACACAGAGCTTTGCAACGGTGCTGCAGATAGGAGAGCTAAGAAGAAAAAGAAGCGGGTAGTGCTTTCTACCGAATCGGTCCTTACTACCGAATGGGCCAAAGCACTTCTTAATACTAGGGAGGCTGCAGAGAAGGCTAAGCAGAGGGCCAAGAATACTAGAACGCGGCTTAGAAAGGAAAGAAAAGAGATAGCTACAATTGCTAAGGCACAAGTTCAAGAAAGGAAGGAGGCTTGGGCTGCTGCTACAAAGGCTAAGAAGGCTGCAGATCAATATAAAAAGGATCTAGGAGGGGCAGATTGGGCAGTAAAAAGAGCGCAGAAGGCGTTAGTAACTATAGGCAATATAGCAAATAAAAAGAAGACTATAGAAGCTTATATAGCAGCTGCTTAAGCAGTAGAGGAGGCGAAATCTAAAGCAGAAGCAGGCTTGTTATTCAATCACCCAAGTTTCAATATTGAATTGAATTAAATGCCAAGACTTAATCAATTCAATCAACTGAGAGCTCGCTGGCTTGGCAACTCAATCAATATAGAGGTTCTGGTTGAATTGAATTGATTAATAAATATTAAAACTTTTAATATTATATAGAAATATGCTGAACATAACATATAATAATGCTCTAAACCTTATTTTTCTTAGACCCCCTTACTAAAAAAGGTTTACCCGAGCATTACCCGTTGTTTATACTGTTACATTATCGCCAGAATCTTGTCAGGTAAGAAAAGTTTTATAACTAGATTTGCCCACTAACAATATTAATTCTATTACTACTATGGCTTCCAACGCGTCAGATAATGGCCAAATAAATACCTTAACACTCTCTACAGCTCGTTCTGATCCTACTATCCCTACCAACCTCCAGCGTGCCTCTAATTACAGCTTAGATGGCAACACTAACGCGTCTACCACCGATTCTCAGCTAGAAGACTATATAGAAGTTAATTAGAAGCGCATTCTCGGCTACCATGTTCCTTATTTAATGGCAGGCAGACGTTGTGGGCCTATATGGCAGTATGGATACGATATTGAGCACGGTAAAACAGGTAGGCGGTATTGGCTCTGCAAAATTTGCCATAAGAAGAAGGCCCATACACGACATATATATCTGGATTTGGGTACTGCCAATCATTCTAAGCACATGCTAGAAGAACATAATATTGGTGACGGTTCTAAAAAGAAAGCAAAGCTAGGACAATTAGTCTTTAAATAGCTACATCTTAAAGCTAATAAGCTAGAGGATTAAGCCCAAATAAACACCATTATCCAGAGCCTTACTCTGGATCGTTTTACTTAGCTTTTAATACGATAGATTATACGCGATAATATTCTATTTTATAAGCTTAAAAGCAGTATATTTTATGATCTTATGGGGTACGCTAATTAAGCTATATTAACCGCAGGCCTTCTACCTACTTGTTGGGTAATGAGAGAGCTAATAATTGCTAAGTTTAACTGACATAAGGAGGTAGTTACTGCTCTACTATAGGGAGCTCCGGGCAAGATTCATCTATTATTTAACCTTTGGACGTCTCGCAATTATCTATTACTACTTAGTAAGCTTAGCTTTTAGGCCTCTATTGCATTAATTACTGACTACTATATAGGAATTGTTGTTTATTTTATAAATAAAAAAAACTAGCACCGTTCCTTCCTTCTAGCCCTCCCTCCTCAAGAAGAGCGACATTTAGGCGTTAATATAGCAGCCAACGTTAAGACAATTCTCACTAAGTTTGGAATTAGTGAGCGGCAGGTGGGCTACTTTATAGCAGATAACGCAAATAATAATAACACCTGCATTAAAGAACTCTCTATAGAGTTTGGATTTAACCCACTATATTATTACCTTCGTTATATGGGCCATATCATTAATCTAGTCGCTTGCATGCTACTTTTTGGCGCAGATTCGAGCGCTCTAGATAAGGAAGAAGAGGATAAGGATAAGGTCCTCCAGCAGATATTAGCTTAGAGGAAGATCGGACCTATTGGCAAGCTTCGTAATATTATTTTTTGGATATTTAACTCTAAGCAACGCATTAAAAAGCTCCTTAAGCTTTAAGATCTAGAGCTTAAGGACAATGTATCGCAAACTGCTACTAAGCTTCCTCCAATTAAGCTAGTAGAGACTCGCTGGAACTCTATAGAATTAGTAATTAAACAAGCTATTAAGCTTCGAAACCCCATTAATCGCCTTATTAATGACGAAGTCCTTAAATAGACAATATACTAGGCTAAAGTTACTAAGAATGGTATAAAGGATCCGCCTATAAGAGTTCGCAAAGAGCCTAATATTGTTAAGAACTACCTAACAGAGAACAATTGGGCTATATTGACTGAATATTAGGCTATTTTAAAGCCTCTTTAGATTGCTACAAAGCGACTAGAAGGACGCTTAAAGGAAGGTATATATAAATTAACGTTATTAATTTTATCATGAGCTAATTAATATAGGCAAATTCAGATCCTTATGGGAGGTCCTTCCTGTTTTTAAGTATCTACTTAATTAATTTAAGCGCTTTAAAATAGAGTACGAACACTACCCGGAGCCTTACTTCCGCCATAATATTAATGCAGCTTGGCTAAAGCTGACTAAATACTATAAACTTACTAATTGTTCGCCTGCCTATATTGCCGCCATGGTTCTTAATCTATTAATTAAATAGACGTTTGCTGATAAATACTGGACGGGTAAAGGATAAGCTAGTTAAAAGGAAGCAGCTGAGCAAGCTGTTCGCGATCTATGGCTTAAATACAAATTCCTTCCAATTAAATCAGTTACTGACGGCGAGGTTCTTAAACAGCGGCGCGTCTTCTCATTAGAAATCGATGACTATTTTACTAGCGGCTTTACTCAGCCTATATCTATAGAAGATCGCGACGAGTACGATAATTGGCTAGCACGAGCAGGTTACCCTAAAGACGTTCAATATACAGATCCGATTGCCTATTAGCGAGCTAGAGTGAATGGGACTTAATATCCACGACTTACTCGCATGGCTCTTAATTTGATGACTGTTCCACCAATGTTGTTAGACCCTAAACGAATTTTCAGCCTTATGGGCTTGCTCCTCACTCCTAATCGCGCACGACTACAATCTGATATAATTGGAGCTTCAATGGCGGTAGGATCGTGGGACAAGGAAGGCGTAATTAAGATAGTAGATGGGCAGTTAAGGCGGCCGCGGAAGGAAGGAACAGAAAATACATAATAGGATGGTAACTCAACACCATGCCAAGACTCGCGATAGACCTATATTGACGGCAGGAGTGACAGGAACAACGGCAGAAAGTGATTTGGGCGTCGCTAGGTAGGTCCTCCTGCATCACACCATACTAAGACTCGTGATAATTGCTAACTACTACGTAGTTGCAATTAGTTGCAATCGTTTTAATATTAAATCAATTAATTCAATTAACTAAACCTTCTGCTTACAAAGCTTTCAATTCAATTAATTCAAGGCCTTAATTAGATTGAATTGATTGAGTAACAAGTCTGAGCAGAAGCCTTAGCAATACTATAGAAGCAATGGGAGGATTCTTTTGTAATAGCTTTAGATGCTATAGCTCGCTCTAAGGCTCTACAAGACGCTACAAAGAAGGCAAAGGAGGCCTCTTAGCAGTCTACATAGGCAGATAAGGAAGTGGATGATGAGGAAGTAGATGAAATAGATAACGAGATAAGCGGATTAAGCAACGATAAGGTGTCGGATATAGATAAGGATATTGATATAGGCGACGATATGGTGTTAAGTGAGTAGCAATTAGTACCAAAAACACCAAATTTTTTTAATATAGAGCCTCTATTATATAAAAATAGAGCTTTATAAAACCTCAGTAATAGTATGATACCGTGCGATGCTTTTTACAAGTGTTTTTCCTACAATTGGGCATTTGGCAGTATTTTGGTGTTCCGTGAGCCTAGTTAGGAAGGCGGTAGTAGCCGACCGTCATAACCCTATGGCCGTCATAACTCTGTGACCCACGTTATGAGAAAGACGGTACCTAGTGGAGATCCATCGATTTCAGATAAATAAAAACCCAACACCACCTATGCAAGAAATTCGTGAGACTATATTATGGGCCCCTAAACCAGGGCTCCTAATAAATCAAGACCAAGCCGTCTTGAAATGCCCGTTGCTGGGGCAATGGAGTGTGCACATAATGTAAGTCGTGGCGTACTCGGACGCGTGGCGTACTCGGACGGAAGTACCTCCCCACCAAAATTTGTATGTAGAGGTACTTACGCAGCGATTTTTTTTAAATGGATGAATTGGCTTCTGCAACAAGTTAATTTCGCGGTATTAACTCTGAGATGATAAAGTACATATAATTCGCCTAATTTCAGTACACAGCGACAAATTTTAAGATTGTTGCGCTAGAGTGATACACGTATGCCCTAACTAATTTGTATGCGAAACTGCCGGCGACGAGAATTATAACATGTCAGCATGTCAAAAAATTCCCAGTAGCGACCTAAAATACTCTTCCATATGTAGCAATTCATCTTCTATATTATTAGTGGAAATTAGCTTACTGCGAAAGCCATCGCATCCATTTTCAAAAATTCGTCACAGAAGTACCTCTACATACAAAATTTGGTGGGGAGGTACTTCCGTCCGAGTACGCCACGGGGCTTACAGCTCGGCGTGGTCCGCAAAAAACTCGGTGTGGTCCAAAAGTTCGGGGTCGCAGCTCGGCAAGGTCACGGAAAACCTCAGCAAGGTCAGAAAGTTCAACGGGGTTAGAACTTTAAGTTTAACTTTGTGACTATGCTTAGCTTCTAACCCTGCTAAGTTTGTGCATATGCAGCGTATATATAAATAAAAAATTTAATATATAGAATTTGAAGTATATAATAAATATATAATATAATATAACGCCTAATATGCATATGTAAGGTATATGCATACTACTAGCTATACTATAAAATAAGCGAGCTAAGTTATTAAAACATAGCCCATGCATACGCGTCGCATATCCACAATAATAGCGGTCGCACTATAACTTCTCTATAACACCACGCACACACTATGGGTATGTACTGCATAATCTATATATAAGTGTTGCATATACTAACATAGTGCTAGTTAAATTTAACTACTAAACTTTACTCTTATATATGCCCTACTTATACTTACTAAAAGCCTCTTAATTATAGACTTTAATAATCCGCAGGTGGCCGGCGCTAATAACCCTAGCACCTTTGGCCACTATTATAGTAAGTATATACTTTATATATGCCTATAAGAAGTATATACTAATAGAAGTATATAGGCCCAATCTCTAACCTTAACCCTAACTAGGTAACACTAGGTTAGTTATAGAGAACGCATATATAAGGCATATGCTTATAATAGATAAAGTACGCGCTATAGTAGTAGTAGGCAGTAGAAGGTATAAGTAAACTAAGCGCTATATATCTATAGCATATATTAACCTTATATTGTGACGGGCTCGTATAAATGCTTCTGAACCGAAGCTTGTAGATTGCTACCATATAAGAATACTAAGCTAAGGAGAAGAAGAAGTCTGTTAAAGACTGGCAAGATACAAAGGGGTTGCCAAGGCGCTAGTAGTAAGCGAGCCAATAGCGATTTTCCATGCCGGGCATGGAAAATCCTGATTGGTTGGCTCTATAAGTAGTGTCGGCAGAACATGGCAGAATTTAGCAGAATGCCTAGAAAGTAGTAGGTGACGCGCTCTAGCACCATTATATTACCCCCCCCTCCCAAAAAAGCCTGCCCTTAGGCTTTGTCCAAGTTCCTTATTATTATTTAGATTGTTATAGTTATCTAACCCTTCCTCCTAGCATTTAATCCAGCTGTCTAGTTTGCGTGGTGGTCTAGGGAGGTCTAGGTAGGCTAGGTGGAAATCTTATAGCTTATAGGGAGAGTACTTAAAATTAGATGTGGGGTACTATTCTGGATCTTTGTTATAACCTACCTAGCTTATATGGTATTTTAAGGTACTATAGTCCTTCTTAACTGCTAAGATCTCTTTAACTTCCTATTCCTTATCCTCTGCAATCTAAATTAGCAGTGGGGGGCTATTATACTATCTAGGCAATAGGTTATCTGCAGCCTTCCGCAGTTAGTCTAAAGAAAAGATAGGGTGGATCTTTATTAACTCTAGTAGCTTAACCTTAAAAGAGTGCCCTACCTTCTTAGGGATCTTGTAGGGGCCAGCTATTTAGTGGTCTAGCTTATGGCTCGGCCTTTAGGTTTTCTAGTTCTTTGTTAACACCCATACCTTATCTCCTATATAGAAGTCTACCTTATAACAATATTGGTTTACGTCGGCCCCTTTCTTCTCTTATGCCTTTTTTATAATTGCTTAGGCAGTCTCTTAGGCTCTATACATTCTTTTAGCGAATGTCTAGGCCTCTTTATAGCTAAGGCGTTCGCGGGCCGTTATAGGTCCTATAGGTCTATCCCAATTAAAGGATGTTCATAGTTTATATCTATAGAGTAACTCAAATAGCGACATTCCTATACTATTATAAGGGAGCGTAAGCTGTGCGTAGTCTATTATAGGTAGTAGTTCCAACCAGTTATCCTAGTAGTAATTAATAAAGGGGCGAAGTTGCTAGTTAAGGTATTGGTTTATAATCTCAGTTTGGCCGTTAGTTTAAGGGTAGAATGCAGTAAAGAGCTTAATTTTAATTTTAAGGATATGGTAGAATTCGTCCCAGAAGTCCAATATAAATTAGGGTCTATAGTTAGAGATAATTAACTTAGGAGCGCCATAGATCTGGTAAATGTTATTAACATATATATGGGCTATGTCTTTTGCAGTTATAGTCTTAAAGCAGGGGAGAGAAATGGCTTGCTTGCTTAGTCGGTTAACTACTATAAAGGCCATATTATAGCCATATTTGTCCTTTAGGAATGATTTAAAGTCTATTATAATATACTGCTAAGGGCGTTTGGGAACTGGCAGTAGTTATAACCATTTAGGGGTTTAATCCCTGGGGGTATCTGCCCATTTGCAAGTATGGTAATTCCTAATAAATTATTCTATATTAGACAGGAGTCCTCACCAGTAGTAGCGAGGCGCTAGTAGTTAGTGGGTCTTGTCTTAACTAGGGTGCGCCATAGAGACTTAATAGTAGGCTTTACGGATTAGCTTCGTTTGTAGGTTATTAACATCTGGAACTATAAGCCGTTCTTGGTATAAGAGCAGTCTGTCTTTTATTTCTAAATTAGGGTTGCCTTCTATAGCTTAGTTGTGGAAGGCTTTTAGGGATTTAGCTATGCGGTTCGTAATTAGGATGCAGTTAATTAGTCCCATTAGTTTATCTAGGATCTCTCCTTCTATAGGCGCCAGCTTATTCTGTTTAGAGCTTAGTTCTTTAAGGATATATAGGTTGAGCTATTTGGGATAGAGGAGGGCATATGTCCGGTGCTAAGCTTTTAGCTTATCCTGTGGTTCCACGTCCTATTCTCTCTAGGTAAAAGTATTAGCTTTAGAATTTTACCTACTAGGGGGGTATATAATCATAAAGAAAAATTGGGAGAATATTTTAGCCTACCTGGCCTATTAACCAGTAAGCTGCTTTATTGTTATAAAATACTTAAGGGCTTTATAATTGGTATAGACTTTAATCTAAGAGTCTGTGCTTCCAAGCTCTGTACGCCACTAGGACAATAATTATACAATAGCCAGTATTTCCTTATTATATACTTTATAGTTATACTTAGCTGGGGCCATTGTCTTTAAGAAAAATATAATAGGGTACTACTTGCCATCTAGGTGTAACTATAAGAGAACTCCCGCTACTACTCCATTAGAGGCATCCGTTTCCAGCATTAATTTAAGGTCTGGGTTATAGTGACGGAGAATTAGGGAGAAGGTAAGTTAGTCCTTTAACTCCTTAAAAGCTTCTATATAATTATTATTAAAAATAAAAGGCGTGTTGTTCTTTATTAGTTGTATAAGAGGCTTAGCTACAACCCTATAGTTATGGATAAACTAATAGTAGAAGTTATAGAAGCTAAGAAAGGACTAGATGCCTTTTATAGTATAAGGGGGTTTCCAGTTACGTATTGCCTTAACCTTTTTAGGGTTAACTTTAATTCCTTTTATGCTAACAATGAACCCAAGGTACTTTATTCATTTTACTCCGAATTTATATTTCTTAATATTAACTTATAGGCCTATATTCCGCGGCCTATCTAGGACCTTTTTAATATGAACTTAATATTTAAGTTCATTATCTAAGTATATAAGGATATTGTCTAGGTATGCTATGCAGAATTTATTAAGGTAGTTAAAAAGAATATTATTTATGTACCGTTGGTACGTGGCTGGCCCATTTATTAGTCTAAAGGGGAGAACTTTACATTTGTAGGAACCGTAGCAGGTATAGAACGTTATTAGATCCTTTAATACAGGGTCTATCCTAATTTGGTAGAAAGCTTAGCGGATATTAAGCTTAGTAAAGATTTTGGCTTGGCTTAGACGTATAAGGGTCTTGTTAATTAGGGGGAGAGGGTAGTAATCTTTTTAAGTAATAGTGTTTAGTTTCTGATAGTTAATGTAGAAATAAAGGCCTTTATTAGGTTTCTTTATAAACAGAATAGGGGAAGTAAAAGGGGCCTGACTTGGTTTAATAAACCCCTTATAGAGGTTATTAATTAAGTACTGCTTGGTTGCTTTTAGTTCCTCCATAGTTTACTAGTAAAGGGGGCTATAGCCTAGGGAGTTATCGGCCTCTAGTTAAATCTTATAATTATAGGTTTAGTAGGGGGGCAGTATATCTAAGGCTGCTTTTAAGAACGCGTCTCTATAATCTAAGAGGTATATAGGGAGGAGGCGCTTAACTAGCTCCTTGTTAGTTTTCTCTACTAGCTCTTCTTCCTTCTTGTTAATAATTTGGTTGATTTTATATAAGCTGGTTATAAAGACCTTATTGTCCTTCCGATATATATTAAAGTGGAAACCTATAGCGCTAATTGCCGCGATGTCTACTATAGGGGGGTTATGCGATAGTAGGGGCGTCCGTAGCCTTAGGGGCCTTTAGCGTATTAGCATTATCTTTACTCCCTTTAGCTTTTATTGCATCTTCCAAAGGTTATTCTTTACGTCCTATTAGTACGTCCTCTTTCCCATTAGCTAGATCCCTGCAATTTAAAAGTCGTTTACATTACTATCCGTTCTACTTCCATAAGTAGAGTCCTCCTTAACTACAGTCCTTTAGGGGAGTATCCTTGTTGGTATAGAGCTCCTCCTGGCCTTATGACAGGCATCTTCCTAGGCAAAGGCCATGTTACAGTTCCTGACATCCTACTGGTAGATAGGGTCAGCCTTTACAGCTAATATTTTGCGGTTAGTGCGGATTTCTCTAATAAAGGAGGGTAACTTTGGTCTATTCTCCAGCTAGACAAACTATCTTTATTAAACATTTAGCTAAATATTAAAGTAGGACATCCATTTTTGGCTAAGGATTATATTGTAGGACCCTAGGTCTAGGATGTAGAAGGGGATACCAAACTAGCATCATCTATTAATAGCGATATGTAGTTTTAAGACATGGGTAACTGGCTTACTAGCTTAGCCATTGTAGCCTTTTACTTAAATAGGCTTCTCTAGTCAGGTAGTATTTATATTTAAAAACTTAGTAACATTATTTATATAAGCAGTGTTTATAAAGGCAAAGCTATTTGCTCTAGTATTAACAAGGGCAGTTGTATTAACTCTGTAACGGAACCTTGTAGTAAGAACTACGGTAGGTCCTATTATTGGGCTAGGTATGTAGATATAAACAGGTTAACAACGTAATAACAACTGGTGGAGTAGTTGCCTAACAGATTAACTCCAATTATATTCTAAGATTTACTATAAAGAGAGAACTATCTGGGTAGGGACTGTGGTCCTTTAAATACATAACCATACGCCTAAGAAATCCCTTCGCTCTGCGAGGTACGTATGCTCTATCTACTCCGTTATAGATTATATAGATTACATCACGTGACCTTAGCTACTATTCCTTATTATATAGTTCCACTAGATCCATCCTAGTCCGTACTTATATTAACCAACTAGCTTCCACCAACTCCTCTCTAAGTAGTTATAATATTATATTTAAGCTGTCTGTAACACAATCTCCCTCCTTTTTATCTTCGTCATTAAAGATTCCTAACATCTCTAAGTTGTCTACTAGAGGTATAATATCCGTTTAATTAATCTAGTTAATATCCTTACTTATTATACCTAAAGCATCCTCTTCTTCTTCTACAGCTCGTCAGTCTTATACTATTACTGCAATACTGTCTCTAGGTGAGATAATACCGTCTCTATGTTCTTGTTATGCGAAAGAGGGGTTGGTTTATATCGCGCTGGCAAGTCCTTTATCTTAACAACCTTCCTCTTACTTGGAGTGCACTAAAGCAAACGTTTAATCATCCTATAACGTTTACTTTGTCTTTAACGCTAAGTGTGCGTGTTCTATAACTCTTAACAGTCTTTAGGTTCCCTAAGTAACCTATTATAAAGTCTTGTATTTAATCTGCCGCTAAGAAACTTAATGGTAAGCTGGCCTCCGCGCTACTCAAGGTTTAACATGTCTTAGAAGAGTCCGCATATATCCTTAAAGCTTAGCGTCTGGCTTACGCCCGTCTTTAATACCTTAAACGTGTTTATAAGAAGGTTCGTTTTAAGGAGTGGAAACTTATTTAATAGGATCCGTCTAAGCTGGGTAATAAAAGAATAGACCTACCTCCTGCAAGGGAAACAACTCTAAGTAGCTCGGCAATTGCTCCTCTTAGGTCCCCCTTAGGTAACTTATTCTTTGGCAATCCTTCTTTATTAATACTACCTAACCTACTTTCTTCTAATACTCCTATACCTTTCCTATAGCGTTCTCTAGGTTGCTTAGTAGCTCCTAGGTAGTCTTACTATAGCCTATCTACTTTACTTTATACTATATTTCGTTATCCACGTTCTTATAACTAATAATCTTTAAAACTTGCCACTTGTCTTCTTCTTGCCCTCTATATATGTCTGCCTTGTAGACTGGTAGTTCTATATCTCTATACGCTAGCTCTAGTATTGTGATATACTATATAGGGTAGATTTTTATTCTGGCTAGTAGGTTTAACCTAAATATAACTAATAAAATCCTTTACGTGACTTTAAAAGGTCCTAGTCTAATATGGTCCAACTTCTTACTTAGTTATCAACTCTTAAAATTTTTATATAGTAGCTACACTTTATCTCCCTCCTTAAGATCTGGTCCCTTAAATCTCTTAGCATTATAGTACCTTTTTATTCGCTTTTATACTAGCTTAGCTGTTTCTTTAAGGTCTATATAAAGATTTATTAAAGTCTCCATTCTTTCTTTAGCTGTGCTACTCGTCTTCTTTACTTAATGTGGCGATAATGATAACCTTGGCTTATATCCGTAATTCGCCTTAAATAGTAATATTCCTATTCCTTCTTGTGGTGTTGTATTATATATAAACTGTGTAACTAGTAATAATAATACCCAATTGTTCTGTATATAGTTAATATAATGCCTTAGATACTGTTCTAGTGTCTAGTTTAACCTTTCTGTTTATCTATCCATCTGTGGATAATACGCCATTAAGGTTACTGCGCGAGCTCCTTATTCCGCCAAGAATACCTCCTAGAATGCTGCTATAAATCTTAGATCTCTGTCTAATATAACCTTACTTAGTGCTCTGTGCCTTATAAACACTTCCTTAATATAGATTCTAGTAATATCTTCTGCTAATATTTCCTCTATGCATGCTATAAAGTATGCCCACTTTATAAGCTTGTCTACTATTACTAAGATTACATTGTGATCTTGTCCCATAATAGGATCTTTTAACTTTGGTAACTTAACAATAAAGTCCTATAATATAACTTCCCACGGTCTTTCCGGTATTTTAATAGGTTGTAGCCCTCTATATAGCTTATACCTTGTTGGTTTGTTCCTTTAGTAATCTAGATATTCTTTTATAACTTATCTTGCTAGCCCCTAGATTCCTTAAATAATATATTCCTCTTAAAGTCTTAACACTAAGCTTATAGCTCTGTTATGTTCTTAAGTTAGTCCCTTATAGAATAACTTAATAAACTCTTTTGTAATAGACCTTGGAATATAAGTTACTTCTCTATTCTTATATTATTCCGTATCTAGATCCTCTGCCTATACTACTTAGATCTTCTACATCTAATTACTCTCTGGTAATTTATAGATCTGCCCTTCTCTAGTTGCTGTAATCTTTAGATAATTATACCTAATTAACCCGTCTTAATCCCTTCGCAATAAAGCTCCTAATGGCTTTTTATTGTTCTGTAGTTTAGCCTTCCTACTTAAAGCATCTGCTTGTGCGTTATTTGTACCTTTCGTATACTAAATCTTAAAATAATATTCTATAAGCATTTCCGCCCATCTAACCTATCTTTAGTTAAGTTCCTTTATTATTAGAAATCCTATAAAGTTCTTATAGTCTGTTTTAACTATAAATGGTTCTTCTATACCTTGTAAAAATGCCCTCTATTTCTTTAACACTATAACTATACCTAATAACCCCTTATTATAGATATTATAGTTTAGTTCTGGTAGTGTTATCTTCCAACTATAGTACGCTACTAGATGCTATATGTCCTGGTGCTTCTATAGCAAATATGCTCCTAGTGCAAAGTCTAATATATTTGTCTTAACAACCGTCTCTAACTTTGGTTGGTAGACTTTAAGAATTAGTTCCTAAGTGAACAACTCTTTAAGTTCTTAGAACAGCTTTTTCTGCTTACTACCCTAAACCTATAGTTCCTCCTTTTTTATTAACCTTGTAAATAGCTTAATGTTTTTTGACTACTATGCTATAAACCTCCTATAGTAATTATAAAACCCTAGGAATGATCTTAACTGCGTAACGTTCTCTAGTTCTTGCCAATTTACTATGGCTTTAACTTTCTTTAGGTCTATACTAATTTTTCCTAGTTCTATAATAAATCCTATAAAATTGGTCTTTCTTATAAAGAACTCGTATTTCTTAATTGCTACTGGCATCTGTTCTTCTTATAGTCTCTTTAAAACCTATTTAACGTGTTCCTTATATTCTTTCTCACTCTCTAAGTAGATAATAATGTTATTAAGGTATACTATAATAAACTTATTAAGGTGTTCTTCTAATATACTATTAATTTATTTCTAGAATGTTGCTGGTACGTTTATAAGCCTAAATTGTATAACTAATGGTTTATATAGTCCTTCCTTTGACCTAAAGGCTGCCTTCTATTTATCGCCCTCCTTAATTCTAATCTGATAGTATGCTTACCTTAGATCTATCTTTATAAAGATCTTTGCGTTGCTTATCCTATCTTAGATTTTGCTAATTAAGGGTAAAGGATACCTATCCTTCCTGGTAATGCTATTTAACTGTCTGTAGTCTATACACATTCTAAGTTTTCCGTTTTTCTTTAGGATAAATAATACTGGATATTCTACTAACAATTGCGACGGTCTAATGTATCCCTTTTATAAGTTCTCCTGGATAAACTCCTTAAGCGCCACTGACTCTGTTTTAGTAAGCTTATAAATTAGAAAGAACTTTAGACTTATTCCTTCTTCTAACTCTATCTTATGGTCCTATGCTGCATATTCTAATAGCTTTTTACTTTCTGGTAACCATAACTTTTTACCATACTTATGGTATCTCTTTGGTATATAACTTAAGCCTTGCTTAGTTTCTTTATACATTACTCTAACCTGGTACTATACCAACTTGGTTTATTGTTGTACTTTGCGCCGTTAAGTATCTCTAATATTGACCTGACCTATAACCTAATTAACCTTTAGATTATATTCCTGTAACTAAGGTATTTCTAGTATTGCCTTGTCCTTTCCTAATGGTAGGATATTAAAAGACATTCTAACTGGTCTCCCTTTAATAGTTAACTGAATAGGTCCTGTTTTGAGATTAATAATACCTCCTCTATAGGCTATCTAGTCTCCTAAAATCGTTATAAGTGGATACAGGTATTCCTTTTATCTATGCGGTAACCCCATTCTTTCCACTGCTGCTAGTAATATATAGTTCCTAGTTGCTCTACTGTCTATTAATGCTTTAAACTACTAATTTTGCCATTTAACTTATAAATTTAGGTGTTGTCCTTAAATTCCTTTAAGGGTCTAAGGCTCTACTACTGGTTCCCTCTGGTCCTATGGGCCTCCCCTTTTCCTAAATATTAACTTAGCTTACTTTATACTTAGTTCGTTTCTTTTCCTCTATATACTATAGATAAGTGTTCTCTAGGCACTCCCACTACTGTTGTCCGTTTAGGCATTCTTCTATAAGGAATCTTCCTAGTTAAAGTATTAAGTCCCCTTAACCTTGTACTTCTACTAGGTGCCATCTATATATATACTTGGCGTCCTAGAACCGTTTCTCCTCTAGTGCCCAATACATCCTTACTAGGTACTTCCGGTTTCTATCCTTTAGTGCTCTATGTATATTGCACACGTCATCTATATAAGCTACCCACGATAACGTGTGGTGTACTGGGTGACTTAGGTTAACTCTTAGCTTATTTTCGTCCTTAAGTTTAAACCGATACCTAGTTGACCTAACTACTGGTATTTCTGCTACAGGTACTGAGATTTGTTGCTTACTTCTCCAGTCCCTAGATCCTTCTTCTAGGTTCCTTAATATTATAATTAATGCTCCTTTAATGTGATTTATGCGTTTTTCCATAATAGGTTGGTCTTAGACAACTTTTTTGTCTAGCCATATATAAAAGTCTTCCTATTTATTATTGTGTCGTTGCCTATACCACTTTCCGTACAACTAGTTTAGTGTATAGGGTCTGTCTATAAGAAAGTACCTTATTATTACTGCGTTGTAACATCCTTTAGTATATCTTTCTTTAAATCTAACTGGAATATCTAGATCCTCTTCTTATTCCAGTTTGTCTAGCCATTTTACTCTAGGTGTCCCTGCACTAGGCCTATTAGTGACTCTTTGTATGGGTGCTCTGTCCCTTATACAACCTAGCATAGCTAACCTCTTATCTAGCTTTTGGTTTTGCCATATGATAATTCTTTACCTAAGCTCATCTATAGTTTCTTGTTTTCCGCGTCTTGTAGCTAGATCCTTAAAGTTACTGTTGGAATTACGGTGGGGGGTTTTGGTTTCAATCAATTTCTTCTTTTTCCTTTCTACTTCTATAGGTGGAACTTGACGGATCTCCTGAGCTTGCTTAGCTTACGTGATCAACCCAATTAGTTATAAGCAACGGTGTCCACTGTATCACAGAACCTTATTCCGACACTGGCAACAACTAGGGAATAAGAAAAACAAAAAGGGCACTAGTAAATGAGTCCGTAGTCCCTATTCCTATTCCTTTGCAAATTCGGTTAGTTGTACCCGTGCCCTGATTAATAGTTGCTTATATTACCCTTCTTATGTCCTGTTCTCTTTACCCATTTGGTAACCTATGGCTTAATCGTATTCGTGTCGTTTCTGGGGGCTTTGGCTGCTGAAATTGCTAAAGCTGCTGCGGTTGTAGCTGTTCAGGAGGTCTTGTATATGCAAAGTACTGGGGGTACTTAGGAAACCTATTTGAATTCTTGAGAAGGTTAAGATCTTTAAGGTAGGTGCAGTAGTATTTAACTTCATCTGCGTAGAGCTTAGTTAAATTGGTGATCTCCCTTCCAAAGCTTCCTTGTAGGGCGAGCTGGTCTATGGCTTGGGTAATTTGGGTCGGAGTCGGGGTTGGAGTTGCCTGAGTTAATAGGGTATTTAATGGCTGAATAATTTGAACGGGGGCAGTCGATAGTGATGGTAGAGCTGGGGTAGGATCGTCGGTAAGGTCATCGGTAGGGTCATCGGTAGGGTCGTCGGTAGGGCCGTCGGTAGGGTCGTCAGCAGGGCCGTCGGTAGGGTCGTCGGTAGGGTCGTCAGTAGGGTCGTCGGCAGGCCATTTTGAGGGAGTTGGTTCGTGAATAGTTCCTAAGAGGCCGTCTGCAATTGACTTCCTTGCCTCCTTCCGTACGTATACTCTATTTTTACGGAGGTAATCCCTGATCTTCTTCAATCGATCCTTGCCAAGGTT
>Ga0307507_10000236_pt1 | contig 106489 bp, 31 predicted proteins | sample 7_EM_MG_FD_207223 | JGI IMG/M metagenome (GOLD analysis project Ga0307507, IMG submission 207223) | Populus trichocarpa ectomycorrhiza microbial communities from riparian zone in the Pacific Northwest, United States - 7_EM | ecosystem: Host-associated > Plants > Roots > Unclassified | place... | reverse complement strand
AAATTTATAAAGCTTAAAAAAGGACTTACTAATAAGGAACTCCGTAAGCTCCTCCCTAAGAAGTACCATAACTTTATTAACGTGTACTTATAAAAGAGCGCAGATATACTCCCCCTATATTAACCTAATAACTATGCCATTAATATTAAATAAGGAAAAACGCTACCCTATAAGAGACCCTACTTAATATTAAAAAACGAACTTCTAGTTATTAAAAAGTATATTAATAAGCACCTTAATAAAGGGTTTATTCGTCCTAGCATATCCCTAGCAGCCGCCCCTATCCTCCTTACTAAGAAGCTAAAAGGAGGTATTTAATTCTATATTGACTATAGAGGACTTAACGCTATTATAATTAAGAACTAATACCCCATACCGCTTATATATAAGACTCTTAAGCGGCTTAGCTAAGCCAAAATCTATACTAAGCTTAATATTATTGCCGCCTTTAACCGCCTCTAAATACGGGAAGGTAATGAATAGAAAACCGCATTTATATTGCGCTTTAGCTAATTCAAATATACTATTATGCCCTTTAGCGTATATAATGGCCCAGGCAGCTTCTAAAGCTATATTAATAATGCCTTACAGGACTACCTTAATAACTTCTACTCTACGTACCTTGATAATATACTTATTTATAATAATAATCCTTCTAAGCATACTAAGCACGTTTAGAAGGTCCTACAGCGCCTTAAAGACGCAGGACTTTATATTAATTTAAAGAAGTGCGAATTCTTAGTTACAGAAGTAAAATACCTTAGACTAATTATTACTACTAAGGGTGTCTATATAGACCCCAAGAAGGTATAAATAATTACTAAATAGTAAACTCTTAACTGTATTAAGGATGTATAAGCCTTCCTTAGTCTCGCTAACTTCTATTAAAAATTTATACACAATTTCTTAGGCGTTGTAGCACTACTTATAGTAATAATATAAATAAAGGGTCTTCCTATAAAAGGAAGAAAAATATACCTATATTTTACCTAGACGCCTAAATATAAGAAGGCGTTTTAAAACCTTAAAGATGCTTTTACTAAAGCACCTATCCTAGCTTACTTTACACTAAGATAGCAAATCTACCTTAAAACTGACTCCTCAGACTACGTTAACGCAGGCGTCATTTCCTAGATAGGTAATAACAGCCTCCTCTACCTAGTTATATTCTACTCGTCCAAGCTTATACTATAAGAGTGTAACTATAAGATCTATAATAAAGAACTTCTTGTAATTGTATAAGCGTTTAAAGAATTTTAACTAGAACTCTCCTTAGCAGAACCTAACTAGCCAACTAAAGTCCTTATAGATTATTGTAACCTTAAGTACTTTATAACCACAAAGTAACTAAATTAACGCTAAGCACGCTAGAATGAATTTCTCTCTAGTTTTAACTTTAAAATCGCATATAGGCTAAGAGTATAAGGTACTAAGCTTAATAGCCTAATACACCATTTGCAAGACCTTCCTTAGTTAGAAGATAACCCTTGTAATTAATTCCAATAATAGATAATCCTAAAAGTACAAAACTTAGCCCTAGGTATACTACCCAAGACAGAACTAACCGCCCTTTAGCTTTATACCACAGAACTAAAATTACCCCCTAAAATTAATAAGCTTATTACCGCAGTATATAATACCTCTATTAACCCATTACTGTATTAACTAATTGCCGCAAAGATTGCTGGCACCTATATACTGCCTACTAACCTCTAAAGCTTAGGCTAGATTAATATGGCAGCCTTAGAAGTAAAAGAGAATAGGCTCTATTATAGAGGCCATCTATTTATCCCTAACTTAGAAGACCTATAATAGCAACTAATTTAAATGGCCTACAACCTTTAGTTAAGCGGCTATATAGGCAAAAAAGGAACCTATAAGCTCCTTAGCCGATACTACTTCTGGCCTAAAATAATAGACTTAGTTAAACGCTTTATAAGCGCCTGCCACGGCTATAAGCGTACTAAAGTATTTTATATAAAGTACTAAGGACTACTACACCCTCTACTAATACCTATACGCTGATAGGCAGATATTGCCATAGATTTCGTTATTAACCTACCACCTTACAAATAATATAGCCGAACCTATAAGAACATCCTTATAATAATATACCAACTTATAAAAGAACGTTACTACGTCCCAACTAAAGGCGTAACTATAAGTAATATTGCTAATACTTCCCTCCGCAAAGTCTACTAACTATATAGGTTACCTAACTCTATCACGTCTAACTAAGGCATGCAATTTAACTCTAACATATAGAGGCGGATCTGCTAACGCCTTAGTATCTCTATTAAGATGTCTATATTCTTTTATTACAAAACTGCTGGATAACTAGAAAACGCTAACGCTAGTATAAAGGCGTACTTATAACAGGTAGTCGCCTACAGTTAGGACAACTGGGTAGACCACCTTCTGCTAGGTAAATTTATAGCAAATAACTACGTCTTAGCCACTATAGGACTTACCCCATTCTTTGCGAATAAAGGTTATTATCTATAATCTAGTATAGAGCCACCAGAGCCTATTAATAAGAAACTGCCATATAGAAAACGCCTTAAGATGCTACTTACTAATTAATATATAGACCATATAAAAGATCTACTCAACTACTATAAAGGAGAGATGGCCTGGGCCCAAGCGAAATAAGCTTACTTCGCCAACTATTACAGAACACCACCACCTAAGATACATGTTGGCGACTAGGTATAGTTAAATACACACAGTATCTCCATATAGAGGCCTATAAAGTCACTTAATTATAAGAATCTTAGCCCCTACTAGGTTAAATAAGTTATTAATAGGGGAGCCGTATACGAACTAGAGCTTCTGCCCGCCTTAGCCACCTATAGAGTGTGGCCCGTGTTTTACCTATGGCTACTATACCTTTACTAGCCTAACCCTCTACCAGAACAAATATAGCCTAAATCCCTACTAGTACTAATCTGAGATAAAAACAAAGATAAGAATTATAAGGAGTGGACCGTTAAATAAATTATTAACTCTAAATACTTTAGTAAAGGTAGAGGACAGCGGCTTTACTACAAAGCCACCTATATAGGATTTGATATAGATTAGCCAGAATAGTAACTATAGGAAGACTTTAAGAATGTAAAGGACCTAATTAGCAATTTCTACTACGTGAACCTATAGAAACTAGGCCTAAGCAGAAATTTTATACCTAATCCTCTATAGGAGCCCTTATAGAGTTAAACCGTTATATATCGCCATATAAGGGCAAATTGCTATTAGATTGCCGTAGATTGCTATAAAGTGCGATTATATAACCGAAAAACTTTAAGATATCTAGGAACTTCAACCAGTAGTTAAAGTTGTCTAATTGGTTAGATTTTAGACGCTAAGGAGAAACTAGCTAATTAGGATTTTCTATCCCTAGGATGGAAAATTGCTATTAGCTTGCCTACTACTAGCGCCTTGGCAACCCCCCTTATACCTTACTAACAACCCCCAAGTCCCAAGTCAGAAGCATCTTATTACGGACGCTTTAAGTACGGTGTTACAACTACTTGGAGAAGAGTCGCAGGAAGCTAGTTGGTTAATACAGGCACGGTCCAGGATGGATCTGGTGGAACTATGTAACGAGGAATGGTAACCGAGGTTACATAATGTGATCTATATAATCTGTGTAATCTGTGTAATCTGTAGGACGGAGTAGATAGAGCAGACAGAGTAAACAGAGCGAAGGGATTTCTTAGGAGTACGGTTGTGTATTTAAAGGACCACAGTCCCTATCTAGATAGTTCTCTCTTTGTAGTGAATCTTAGAATACAATTAGAGTTAATCTGTTGGGCAACCACTTCACTAGTTATTATTACGTTGTCGACTTGTCGTACCTATATACCTAGCCTATTAACAGAACCCACTATAGTTCCTACTACAAGGTTCCGTTACACATTTACTACCAAGGTTATGGTATTGGAACAAACTTAGACAATATACCACTAAGAGCAGCACTAGTTATAACGGCGTTAACAGGAGCCACAACCTTAGGGCTAGGTGATACTAGTATGGACGATGGGGATTCTTAAGTGGTTACGCGAGGTTAGTTACAGGAAATGGTTAATCACTTATAGGACAATAATAGGATACTTAAAGAACGCATTAATGGAATCAGAGTAGCAAAGATTAAGTTACCTTTAATTAAATAATTCTCTAGAGAGAAGTTGAAGCTTAAGGGATTTCTTACGTAAATGCACTTTAAGGTAGTATAGGAAGGAGCGAAGTTAACAATATTGTTAGATTAAGTAGCCTATGCAGGATTGTTCCTAACGGGGAGGGCACTTAAGTAGTTTAAGCCGTATTTTATGGAAATATAGGCTAATAGCATAATAACTACTAACTAGGATATACGGTATATATTTACTAGTTGGAACGGGTTTGTAGAGTAATTAACGCAAATGTTTAGAGACCTAGAGGCTATAACCATAGCGGAATAAAAGCTTTAGAACTTAGTATAATATACTTTAGCAATTAAGTATATAACACAGTTTTAAACACTAGCTATGCAGGTTAAGTGGAATAATAGGGCGCTTATGGTATAGTATAAATAGGGACTTAAGGCTAAAGTCTAGGACGCAATTATTCTGATAGAAGATACGGATACTCTAAGGGAGTTAATAGATTAGTTAATAAAGATTAATAATAGGATCTACTAAAGGGAATAAGCTAAAAGAGGGTAAGATAGAGTTCTATAGTTATATAAGGCGCAGAGTACGCAATAACAGATATAGAGTTAAAAACTATAGAATAGCGCAGAGCTAATGGACCTAAGTGGTACTAAAGAAACCTAAAGGTGGGAAAAGAAACCATAAAAACCTAGAGGTTAAGGATTAAGTAATTAAAGGACCAAGGAGCAGAGGCTAAATTAGGGATCTTAATAGCAGAAAATATTTAGGCGGACTCCATAGCAAGAAAAATAGTTTAAAGATAGAGCTTATATAAATTATAGAAAACAGGGTTATTTCGCCAGAGACTGTAGAGGTGGTTAGAGTAACTACGCGGTAAAGGGAACCAGACTAGCAGACGGCACATATATATAGAGGGACGACGGTGTACTACGAGGAATAAAAGAGTGTTTAATTAATAGTTTTGCGTATTATTATAACAACGCATACCGAATTTATAAGGACGCTAAGTACGGCGCAAGCTATTAGCCATAGGAGCCAGAGTTAAAAGGACTCTAAGAAACCAGAGAGTTAGATAAAGAATAAGATTAACTCTATAAGCTAGATTAAGATATTACAGCAATATACGGACAAAGATTAGCAGTATTAATAATGGAGTTAGAGTACTTATTAATTAACAGCAACAAGGATAAAAGGGAGGCTAATTAGGAGCACTTAAACCTTAAAAACGCAACAGAAGTAAAGACTAAGACCATTACTAAATAAGGTTCAGTAATGGATGTTATAACACCATTAGATACAATTTCTATTGCTTTATAAGATGATAGGAGTAACGTTTAAAAGAAACTAAATAAGCAGACGACTGCTAATGCTAGCTTATCACTTAATAAAGGTAAAAGGCCACAGGCTTAAGATTCTTAAGAGGAGATGCAAGAAGCTTAAAACTCTTAAGATAAGATAAGACACACCTAAGAACCCACAACGGACGAAAACTGATGGGAAAGGGCAGCAACTTAGTTTAGTAATAAATAAATAAGTATAGGACGCAAGTTTAAGAACTATAAGTTCGGGGAACAAATAAGAATATTAGCAATTCCAGGTAAACGCAGTGTTTAGCCTAAAGATTAAAAAGTTAATACTAGGATCAAAAAGCAAGATAACTATAAGGATCCAGCTACAAGACGCAGAAAATAAAAAACTATAGATAAGTTTAGGACAAGAATTATTATATAGTAAGAGCAAAAGCTAGATAAGAGATTAGCTATACTAGGTTATATAAGGGACAGAGCACCTATATAAAGAGTTACTAATAGGCCAAGTACAGGAACACCTAGGGCAAAGTAGTTAGATAAACTGGAATAAGAAGAGAATCTAGATATTCTAACCAGGTTTAAAGAAAGACATACCAAAGGATATTACAATACAGTAATAACAAGGTACTTTCTAATGGATAGACTATACATACTAAACCAGTTGTACGGAAAGTAGTATAGGCAATAACACAACGATAAATAGGAAGATTTTTATATATAGCTAAACAAAAAAGTTGTCCAAGACCAACCTATTATAGAAAAACGCATAAGTTATATTAAAGGAGCATTAATTATAATATCAAGGAACCTAGAAGAGAGGTCCAGGGACTAGAAAAGTAAGCGACAAATCTTAGTACCCGCAGCAGAGATACCAGTAGTTAGGTTAACCAGGTATAGGTTTAAACTTAAGGATAAAGATAAACCAAGAGTTAACCCAAAACATATAGTATATTATACACTATCGTGGATAGCTTGTGTGGATGATATATGCAATATATATAGAGCACCTAAAGATAAGAACCGGAAGTACCTATTAAGGATATATTAGGCACTAGAGGAAAAGCGGTTTAGAAACGCTAAGTATATATATAGTTAGCACCTAGTAAAAGTATAAGGTTAAAAAAACTTAACACTTTAACTAAGAAGATTTCTTATAGAAGAATGCCTAGATGGATAATAGTGGTAGAAGTGCCTAGAGAACACTTATCCATGGTATATAGAGGAAAAGAAACGAACTAAGTATTGGCTAAAGTTAGACTAAGTATAGGTAGAATTAAGCAGCTAATAGTTAGGAAAAGGGGAGGCGTATAGGACCAGAGGGAACTAGTATTAGAGCCTTAGACCTTTAAAGGAATTCAAGGATAATACCTAAATTTAAGAGCTAAGTGGTAAGATTAGCAGTTTAAAGCGTTAGTAGACAGTAGAGCAACTAGGAACTATATATTACCAAAGACAGTAGAAAGGATAGGGTTACTATACAGATAGAAGGAATACCTATATCCACTTATAACAATTTTAGGAGATTAGATAGCCTATGGAGAAGGCATTATTAATCTTAAAATAGGACCTATTTAGATAACTATTAAAGGGAGACCAGTCAAAATATCTTTTAATATCCTACTGTTAGGACCAGATAAGGCGATACTAGGAATACCTTAGTTATAGAAGTATAATCTAAAGATCGATTGGGTTATAGGTTAGGTTAATATTAAGGATACACAATAACGCAAAGTACGACAGCAAACCAAGTTGGTATGGTATTAAGTTGGAGCGATATATAAAGAGACTAAGTAAGGCTTAAGTTATATACCAAAGAGATACCACAAGTATGGTAAAAAGTTATAGTTACTAGAAAGTGAAAAGCTGTTAGAGTATACAGCTTAGGACTATAAGATAGAGTTAGAAGAGGGAATAAGTTTAAAGTTCTTTCTAATCTATAAGCTTACTAAAACAGAGTTAGTAGCGCTTAAGGAGTTTATCTAAGAGAACTTATAAAAGGGATATATCAGACTATCGCAGTTATCAGTAGAATATCCAGTGTTGTTTATCCCAAAGAAAAATGGAAAACTTAGGATGTGTATAGACTATAGACAGTTAAACAGCATTACTAGGAAGGATAGGTATCCTTTACCCTTAATTAGCAAAATCTAAGATAGGATAGGCAACGTAAAGATCTTTACAAAGATAGATCTAAGGTAGGCGTACCACCAGATTAGAATCAAGGAAGGCGACGAATGGAAGGCAGCCTTTAGGTTAAAAGAAGGACTATATAAGCCATTAGTTATACAATTTAGGCTTATAAACGCACTAGTAATATTCCAAAAGCAAATTAATAGTATGTTAGGAGAATACCTAGATAAATTTGTTATAGCATACCTTAACAACATTATTATCTACTTAGAGAGTGAGGAAGAACATGGAAAACATATTAAATAGGTTTTAAAGAGACTATAAGAAGAACAGATGCCAGTAGCAATTAAAAAATGCGAGTTCTTCACCAGGAAGACTAATTTTGTTAGATTTATTATTAAACTAGGCCAACTTAGCATAGATCTAAAGAAGATTAAGGCTATAGTAAATTAGCAAAAACCAGAGAATATTACACAGTTAAGATCGTTTCTAGGGTTTTGCAATTATTGTAGAAGGTTTATAGCGCAATAGTTATAGGACATTAAGCCATTTACACGGCTAATAAAAAAGGAAGAACTGTGGGCATAGGGAAAGGAGTAACAGGAACTATTTAAGAGAGTTAAAGAGTTATTTACCTAGGAGCCAGTTCTTAAGATCTATTAACTAGGTTTAGAGACAGTTATAGAAACAGATATATTAGACTTTACACTAAAAGCGTACTTCCTATAGAAATATCAAGATAGATAGCACCCAGTGGCATACTATAGTTAGAAGATAACACCACTAGAGTTAAACTATAACATCTATAACAAGGAGTTACTAGGTATAGTTACAGCACTTAAGGAATAAAGAGCATTCTTGCAAGGCACAGAAAAACTATTTATGGTTAAGATGGACTATAAGAACCTTACAGGATTTCTAACAATAAAGGAACTCAACCAAAGACAGGTTAGATGGGCGGAAATGCTTATAGAATACCATTTCAAGATTTAGCATACTAAGGGTACAGACAATACACGAGCAGACGCTCTAAGTAGAAAGGCTGAACTATAGAATAGTAAAAAGCTATTAGGAGCTTTATTGCGAAAGGATTAAAACGGATTAATTAGGTATAATTATCCAAAGATTGCAGCAACTAAGGAAAGTTAGATCTATAAATTACTAAAGAGTAAGTGGACATAAAAGATCTAAAAAGCATAGGCAGAGGATCCAGACTTAGAGCAATACGTAAATAGAGAAGCAATATATATGCCTAAGTCTATTATAGAAGAATTTATTAAGGAATTCTACAAGGGAATAATATAAGGACATAATAGAGCTATAGGCTTAGTGTTAAGACTTTAAGAGGAGTATATTATTTAAGGAATCTGGGGACTAGTAAGACAAGTTATAAAGGAATATCTAGATTGCTAAAGGAACAAACTAACGAGGCATAAGCCGTATAGAGGGCTATAACCTATTAAGACACTAGGAAGACCATGGGAGGTTATATTATGGGACTTTGTTGTTAAGTTACCAAAGTTAAGAGATCCTATTACAGGACAAGATTATGACGTGATTTTAGTAATAGTGGATAAGCTAATAAAGTGGGGATACTTCATAGCATGCACTAAAGAGATATTAGCAGAGGATGTCGCTAGAATCTATATAAAAGAAGTATTTATAAGATATGGAGCACTAAATAAGATTATATTAGATAGAGATCTAAGATTTATAGCAGCATTTTAGGAAGTGTTTCTAGCAGAACAAGGGGTTTGCGCAGTAATATCTATAGCGTATTATCCGCAGACGGACGGACAAACGGAAAGACTAAACTAGACACTAAAGCAGTATCTAAGGCATTATATTAATCACGTATAGAATAATTAGGTATTATTACTACTAGTTACACAGTTTACATATAATGCAACACCATAAGAAGGAATAGGGACATCACTATTTAAGGCGAATTATGGATATAAGCTAAGAATATCGTTATCGCCATAATAAGCAAAAAAGATGAGTAGCACAGCCAAGTAAAGAGTGGAGATGTTAATAAATCTTTATATAGACCTTAAAGAAACAGCTAAACTAGTACAAGAACGAATGAAAAGGTACTATAATGCTAGGAGATCTAAGGGACTAGATCTTAAGGAGGGGGATAAAGTGTGGCTACTACATAAAAACTTTAAGAGTTGACGACCAAGCAAGAAGTTAGACTATGTTAGACTAGGACCTTTTAAAGTTAAGTAAAGAATTTTATTAGTTACGTATAAGTTAAACCTACTAGCTAAAATGAAAATCTACCCTATATAGCATATCGCAATGCTAGAGCTAGCACACGGAGATGTTAAGCCACCAGTTTATAAGGCAGACACGTATAGAGGACAGAAGGAAGACAAATGGCAAGTTTTAAAGATTATTAGTCACGAGGACGTAGATAACGAAACGTAGTATAAAGTAAAGTGGATAGGCTATAGTGAGACTACCTAAAAACTACTAAGCAACCTAGAGAACGCTATGGGAAAGGTACGGGAGTATTAGAAGAAAGCAGGTTAGGTAATATTAACAAGGAAGGATTGCCAAAGAAAGAGTTACCTAAGGGGGACCTAAGAGGAGCAATTGCTGAGCTACTTGGAGTTGTTTCCCTTGTAGGAGGAGAGCCAGTCCTTTTGTTACCTAGCTTAGACAAACCCTGTTAAACCAGTTTCTACTCCTTAGAACGAACCTTCTTATATACTTTCTTAAGACGAAGCAGACGAGCGTAAGCAGAGGCATGAGCTTTAAGGGTATAACGCTCCTTGTCTCTTACCCGCTTAGTGTAAGCATGGTCTTTATCCTAGAGACGATAAATCTCGCCTAAGGCACCGGAGAGCTTAGCATTAAGTTTTGTAGTAGTAGATTGAACATAAGACCCTATAATAAGTTACTTAGGGAACTTAAAGACTGTTAAAAGTCATAGGACGTGTATACTTAGCGTTAGAGATAGAGCGAACGTCGCAAAACGAATGAATGTTTGCTTTAGTGCACTCCAAATAAGAGGAAGGTTGTTGGGTAGTAGGACTCGCCAACGCAATATAAACTAACCCCTCTTTCGCATAATAAGAACATGGAGACGGCATTACCTCACCTAGTAATAGTATGGAGGAAACCGTACGCGTATAACAAAGGGTTAAAGAAGAAGAAGGAGCTTTAGGTATAATAAGCAAGGATATTAATTAGATTAATCAAACGGACATTACACCTCTAGTAAACAACTTGGAGATATTAGGAATCTTTAAGGACGAAGATAAAGAGGAGGGAGATGGTGTTATAGACGCTTTAAGTATAGTGTTATAACTACTTAGAGAAGAGTTATAGGAAGCTAGTTGGTTAATATAGGCACAGTCTAGGATAGATCTGGTAAAACTATATAATAAGGAATAGTAACTGAGGTCACGTGATGTGATCTGTATGATCTATATAATCTATATAATCTGTAGGACGGAGTAGACAGAGTAGATAGAGCAAATAGAGCGAAGGGATTTCTTAGGAGTACGGTTATGTATTTAAAGGACCACAGTCCCTACCCAGATAGTTCTCTCTTCGTAGTGAATCTTAGAATATAATTAGAGTTAATCTGTTAGGCAACCACTCCACTAGTTGTTATTATGTTGTCGACTTGTCGTACCTATATACCCAGCCCATTGACAGAACCCACCGTAGTTCCTGCTACAAGGTTCTGTTACACATCTATATAAGCCTATTACACCTATAACGATATTTCTTCTTCTTCTCTATACCCTAAGCGTTCCTCCTATATATATATAGTAACTATAGCGTTATCAGAGCTTCGCCTTAATAGGAGGGGGGGTAGTGTTACGGAACCTAACCGTAGGGGCCTCTATAGGAGAGCCCCGTGCTCTTATATATACCTCGCGTATAGCTTATGTCAGCTACGCGTGGGTATATCACCTCCTTACGCCCTTGACCCTTACGATTGATTGTGTAACGTCTTGTAGACTCCTTGAATACATATATTTAGCTGCCATTGACCCCATCCCGTGACACTCGTAAACCTATACGTAAAATTTATATATAAAACCTGTACGCAAAACCTATAAGCGAAACACGCATAATTCTAGATAGAAAATATATGCTTAAGGATATAGATGGATTTCTTATAAAGGAGGAGCTATTTAACTTACTAGGTTTAATAAAATACCTAGAACTAAATAGGTAAATATTAGTATAGATTTTTATAGTATATAGAGATGTATGTTAATTATATACATAGATTATTACTGTTAATGTATGACTATATAGAATAGTACTAAGCTACTAGGACGTATCTAAAGAACTTGCTCTACGCCTTGAAAACGTATATATATATATATATATATATATATTCTATTATGGCTATATACCATCTAAACCTCTCCCTATATATCTTGCCTAATATAATCAACTACCTAAAACCTAAATTAATTATATATAACTACTAAATTGTTATTCTAAGCTCTTTAGCAAGCTGACGACTTAATATAGTACTAAGACTGTGGCGTTAAACAAATCTCTGCCCCTAATGCTTGCCTACTATAAGGGGACTTTATAAGCAGGGGGCTATAAAGGCACAATTATATAATAAGATATATTGGAGGGAGATAAATTCTTAAGAAGGTAAGGCCTTTAGGATTAAGGAGAACTATATACTATAGATATATACCTCCAGCACATGTCCAGTAACCATTTAAAGGCTACCCTAAAGGCTTCCTAAGGTGACTGTAATATTATCCCTTATACCTATAGTTTGGCCTTTTTTTAAAAGGGAATAAGCCATTTCTAAGAGTATATTAACCTTTAATGGGAGGCCCTAGGATTGGCATTTATTAATCTGTTTAATAATTTGCTCTTCTTATAAAGGATATAATAAACTTGGGTAAACTTTATATCGTAAAAGACAGCTAGTAAAATAGTGTCTAGTAGTAGATTTGGGTGCTCTATAGGCGCCCAAGGCCTTATAAATTAATAGCTTAATACCAAAAGAGATATCCTGTATAATATTTTATATAGTGGTTTTGGCTTTATAAAAGGGCAAAAATTGATTTAGCAATTTTATAATATGCTAAGACTTTTTGGTTTTAGTGTAATTTGCTATAAAATTAAAAATGGTAGGTATATTCTTATGTGGCTTGCTATATAGGGTAGCTCGCTTCCTAGTTAGCTACGTTAGTATTAGAGCCAAAATATAGGTGTATTACTTTAGGTACCTTAATAGGTGCATAAGCAGGTTTATTAGCGCTAAGGTTTTATAAGGTGCGCTAGTAGGGAAGGCGGCCAACCCGCTCTAGCCACACCCTTATTTTTATGGCGTGCCTATAAAGCCCTACTATACGCATCTATATCGCTATAGGTGGAAATATTATTGGGAAATCATTTCTTATAATAGCTAAGTGCAGAGGCAATGGAGGAGAGCCATTATAGCGCGCATAGCGCGCTAGTGTTGCCACTCTATAGTGTTAAGCCTGTAACGCGTATAAGTATTACCCTTAACAATACTAGGAGTCCTACTACCCCTACTTAGGGCTCCTACTATACCATCTAGGGGGGCTATTAAGGGAAACTAGGATATAAAAACCGCCTAATATATAACTACCTAGCTTATAGCCTGGCCTAAAACTGGCCTTATCTAGCTAGTTAACATAGATACGCCCTAGGCGTATAATAGGACACCCTTAGGCTTACACTAGCTCTGAGATTGTAAAGGGAATATAGTAAAGGCGTAGGGAACCTCTTTCTATAAGAACTTGTTAAGGTTAATGTGTTATAAATATCTTATACAAAACTTGTTAAGGCCCTAAGGCCACCACAAAGAACTTGTTAAGGCCCTACCTAGAGAACTTATTAAGGCCCCTTTAAGGGCCTATCTGGTATCTAGTATACCTAGGTAACTTAGAAGAGGGTCTTAATAGGCATAGTACGCGCAACCTAGTCGACGGCGACACGACAGCGACGCGATAGCGACGTAATAGCGACTAGACGGCTTAACGAGGTGGAAATACAGGCAAAGCTCTAGGCAGCGGAAATATAGGCCAGCTTTAACGGCCCTATAGCATTAAAAGGTAACTTAAAGGAGGGTCTTAATAGGCGTAGTATACGCAACCTAATGTATATATATAAGGCGACTTATAGGAGGGTCTTAATAGGTGTGGTATACGCAACCTAATATATATATATATAAGGGAGGCTGGAGGGAAATATAGGTATAGTTAGATAAGGACCCAACGGTTAGAGATATAGGCATAGCTTATAAAAAGGGGGGATATAAGCTTGGTTAGTAGGAGAGGGGGGAGTAGGTTATCTAGCGTAAGACTTATCTCTATAGCCCCCTCCTATAAAATACGGTCGGCCTATTATAAGGAGACTCGTATAGGTAACGCAAAATAGGAGCTAGTAGTATATAGGGTATTGCGCCCCTATATTACTACTAGTCCCTATAGGGCGTAGTGTATAGTTAGCTACTACTAGCTCTAGGGACCTTACCCCTTAACTAGGCCCTAACCCCTAGTATACCTAATAGGTAGGTAGGATTACGTCCTAGCTAGAGAGACTATTATATGGCTTAAGAGAACAGATATGCGTATTAGTATATTAACAGACGGAACCGCTGGCTAGGATAGTATACTGGTAAAACGTGCTTAAGGAGTAAATAGGAGTTACCTAGGTAGGGAAGGCTTTTGGCCAGGCCTTAACCATAGAAGGTAGATAACGCCTATAGGTAGGAGGCCGCTAAAAAACTAGGGTAGAGGCCTAAATAAGTAGGTATATTAAACTCTACTATATAACTACCTACCCGACACTAGGAAAAGCACTTAAATTACTAGTGGCGGAGAGGATAGTATACCTAGTAGAGGAATATAGCCTACTACCTAAGATATACTTTGGAGCTAGGAAGCAAAGGTCAATAATATATACGCTATTATATCTCTGTAAGGACGTATTTAGGGCATAAAGAGAAAAGAAGACGCTATCTCTAGTGTTATTTAATATTAAGAGTGCGTATAACAATGTGGCTATAGAGCCGAAAATTAGGAGATTACGGCAGCGACAGATACCTGAGATAATTATACGGTGGGTATAGGACTTTTGCATAAACCGCCAAGCCTATATCCTTATTAATGGATACATATTAGAGGTGCAGGCGCTCCTATAGGCGGGTCTTCTATAGGGATTAGTACTAGCCCTAATACTCTTTCTATTCTTTAACGCGGATTTTGTATAGAGCGTACCTAGGAATAGCAGCTCCATAGCCTTCGTCGACAACTACTTAGTATAGGTTATAGGCCCTACGGCGGAAGAAAATACGTAGATTATCTAGGGCGAGATTATACCAATACTTGAGAAATGGGAGAGGACTAGTAGAGCTTAATTTAAAGCGGAGAAAACGTTATTTATCTACCTTACTAGATATAAAGAAGCGGGTAGAGATGCCACTACACCGCTCCAATTTAAATAAAAAGAAATCCCCCCGATACAGGATGTTAAAATCCTTAGGGTAATTCTTAATAAGGAGCTATGGTTTAAGGCATACCTAGCGGATAAGGCAGGCAAAGCCACTGAGGTGGCGCTAGTATTGCGTAGATTAAAGGGACTGCAGTCTAAGAGCGTTAAGCAGCTAGCTAAGAGCTCAGTCCTACTAGTAACAGACTACGCATCGCCAATATGGTACCCGCTTGCGATATAAGAGCTAATATAGCTCCTCTAGTAGGCCTAGAGGATTACGGCACAAGCTGTTATTAGGGGGTTCCGCACTATCGCTTTACTAATAGTGGAGGTGGAAGCCGGCTTGCTCCCCCTTAAGTAAAGACTATATAACCAAGCCATCGCGTTTTAGGTGTCAATCTATAAACTAGGCAAATTATATCCTTACTGGATAATCTGAAGATAGAGGCTCTGTAGATGGCACCAGTCGCCGCTCCAGAGGACGGTAGAGATATATAAGGTTATCTAGGTAAATAGGGTACTAGAGGTCAAACCATACGCATGTCTGCTATGGGTGGCTAAGCCTAACGTAGTAATATATAAGGACGAGGAGCATGCTTGAGCTATTATTAAAGACTATAAGCTAGGGCAGGTTGACATATACGTTGACGCGTTAGTTCGCAATGGTAGGGTAGGAGTCGGCTTATATGCTACGCCATCTAAAGTAAGGTTTTTAAAAACGGTGGCAAGCTCTAACCAGGCCGATGCCTAATACAAGCTAGATACCTCCTTCTGGTATGATAATGCCAATACCTGGGAGTTATCGAAGTAGTATATTCGCAGAAAAGGAAGAGGCTGGGCCGGCTTGCTGATGACTATCTTCTAGACTTGGATGCCAATATACGGGTCGTTGTTGGCCTGGATATTAAATATGGCAAGAAAGGTTCGCGCAAGGCGACGTTGTCGGTATAGCGGACTTATCTAGCCCATACTGCTAATAGGGATGAGTTATAAGTGGTTCAAGAAATTGCGGATAAGGTATGCTCTGTCTTAAGACAGTATGCTTTTATCTACGGTTTTTGACATTTATAGGCGTTCTATAACGATTAAGGAAACCCTACGGATTATCTAGGTCTACAACTTTGGCTATCCAACTTTTCTTGTAAAGCGCTTATAAATAATAAAATTAGTTCCGGAGATTGAGAGATATCCTTATCCACGCAACAGCTTTGTTAGTTCCTCGCTGTTGCAGAGGAAAAGATCTAAGGGCGAAAAGCGCTTATTAGAGACTGTCTTCCCGGAGTTAAGAAGCGTAAAAGATTAGAAACACCCCTAGAGTGGATGGCTTCTGATAATAAAGCGTGGTATGTTGAGCAAGAGAAGAGAGCCGCGAAGTGTGTGGCAGACGATGACCCGGATTATGAGAATACATTAATGAGAAGCTCTTCGTCAGACTAAAAGACAAATTTTACTCGCAATTCGTAACTATCTTGTTAGACATCTTAGCATTGGAATAGGCGGGGTTACAGCTGAGCGTGGTCCGGAAAAAGTTGAACGTGGTCGCCGATGGGGGTCGGCGAAAGCTGAGCGTGGTCACCGATGGAGCGCCGGAAAAAGGTCGGCGGTACTCAACTTTTACCCATACAGAACGCGCATCAGTAGCCACAATTTGCCTTTAGCGACCGTGTGCATTGGATATACGGTGCATATGCCAAGTATATGCGCACATATAACTATAAGATACCTATATTAAATAGCTTATTAATAAATGTATAAGTTAAGCATATGCTAAGTATATGCTAAGTATAAGCTTAGCTTATATAGATAATAATATACTCTACCTTTTTAAATAAGTAAGTATATATATTGCATATACTAAGCATATATTACTATAGTTAAACCACTTTTTAGTAAATATATAATATCTTAGTAGTGTATATGCTTAGTATATGCTTAGTATATATACCTATAAGAATATATTATAGTAATTAAACCGCTTTTTAGCAAATATATAATATATTAGTTGTGTATATACTTAGCATATACTAAATATATATATAATATATACTTAGAGAGATATTATAGTATAGCCCACCTTATATAAAATATAAAGGTAATACTTTAAAGAGTAATTAGTATAAGTAATTTATATAGGAGTAAGGTCTCCTTAAGGTAAAGATAGAATTAATAGTATAAAAGTAAACATATGCTTGGCATATGCAGAGTATACACAAAGTATACGCAACATATATGTAAATGCTATATATTTATTATAGCTAGAAACCGCATATGCTAAGTATATGCTAAGTATATACCTTGCATATACCCCGCATATACAACTTATAATCTTTTTTATTTATTAAATACTTTAAATTCTAAAATAAAATAAAACTGCATATGCGTTGCTTATGCACAAACTCAGCGTGGTCCAAAGTTAAATTTAAAGTTCGGACCATGTTGAACTTTTGGACCACGCCGAGTTTTTTGCGGACCACGCCGAGCTGTGACCCCGGAATAGGCACTTTGGCACCGATTCCCACTTTTAATTCGATTTCCTTAGCGACCCTATTGGCAGCCGAAATTCAGCCGAAGGCAAGCAGGCTTGGCCGAAACCTTGCTAAATTTTGTGTGACTAGGCAAGTATAGCCGACTTCCGGGTTCCGTAGAAGATTTGCTGGTGACAGGGGTGCTCAAGGGGCTGAAGTTAGTTAACTGTTCTGATTGGTCTAGGAGAGGGTCTATGCGCTATCCCATGTTACGGACAAATCTTCTGCGGAGCGTCTGATTTATGAGATAATACTACGTAGGGTTAATAACATATCTAAAGCCTCCTTATATAACGATTAGAATTTCTACGTACGTTAAAATTGAGGTTAATCATGGCCAATTGATCGGTTGTAAGGCACCCCTGAGCTAAGCCAAATTAGGGTAATTGAGAGAGCCAGGTCGCCTCACGAGTTAAGAACTCTACCGTAAGATTACCTCTGCCCTCTATAAAAGCCCTTATAATTATAGAGCCGTAGTAAAGTAATACTAGAGGCAAATTTTAAGCTTAACGTGATCACGGTAACCTACTTATATTACTTTTAGAGCACTACCTTATTCCGGAATGAGTCGATTAATCCGGAATCAAACTGATTAAAGCGATAAACGACACATTCTGGAACAAGGACGACTCGTTCCGGAATATCGTGTGTACCGGTATCAGTCGGAACATATGGTCGCACACTTTGGATGCGATAGGCAATTGGAGAACTTGTCTAGCTGTAGTTTCTACTGCTTCACCTTGTGGCCGTAAATGTTCTTGCTTACTTCCCCAATGAAGTGGTCATTATACCGAGTAATGAGATACTACCAGAATATCCTGCTATAACGGCATAATTTATCGGCCAGGTATTTCACTTCATCCATAGGGTAGACAAATGCGAGCGTGTAAATGAAATGAGCTCGTGAGGATATGAGATGCTCAACATGATATTAGATTATTATTTAGGAGAGGGATTTCCGGGGTCTATACGCTGGAGAAAACTACGCGAGATTGTCTAGAGTCGATGCTTTACTATATTTTTTTGCCTTATTTGTCGCCATTACGTAGACTGCGGTGCCACATTGCTCAATGTCGAGGAAATCCCCGACCCGCTGATCTTTCGTGCGCCCCACACAGCCGTATTAGATTTCGCCGTCCCAACTTTGCTCTTATAATAACAATTCTTCGGCCCACTAGCCCAACTCACATCAACGCAGTTAGGGATGGTGCTGCATAGATTGATGCAGCTAACAAAATTCGGGGTTACGGCGCCATCCCCGGAGATGTCGCCGCCGGCATGGTCGACATAACATTCGATAACCCATGTACCGTTGACAGTAGTGTAGGTTGTAGCATTATTTTGGGGGCAGTGGAGAGTAGGGATGGCAGATGGAGATGAGGTCGAGATCGAAGTAGAAGAAATGATGCCAGATAAGCTAGTGGTTAAGCTCGCCGATGAGGACGCAACGCTTGTGCTTGAGCTGATAGATGAGGAAGACGAAGTTGATACGCTTGAGCTTAAACTAACAGACGTTGAGGTTGAATATAATATGCTTGAGTTTGAGCTTAAGCTGGTAGAGAAGGGGCCCGTGGCCGATATGTTTGCGCTTAAGCTGGTGGGGAAAGAGCCCGTGGCCGATATGTCTGCGCTTAAGCTGGTAGATAAGAAATTTGAAGTTGATATGCTTGAGCTTGAATTGATAGAGAAGGAGCTCGACATCGATATGTTTGCGCTTAAGCTGGCAGATAAGAAGCTTGAAGTTGATATGCTTGAGCTTGAATTGATAGAGAACGAGCTCGAGATTGGTATGGTTGAGAAGACTGAGGATGACGTTAAATTGCTCAATGTGGTTGGCAATGCCGTAGTTGATGAAGATGGGCTGCTCGATGTCGTCGATAATGCCGTAGATGACGAAGACGAGGTGTGTATAGTGGTGTTTAATTGGTACAGATCGAACTTGCCACCACCGCCGCAATATTCCGATGGATTACCTCCGCAAATCATGCTGCATCCGGTGCCAGGGTCGCTTCCTGAAATGTAAGTTGCACCAGCATTAACAACATTGCCGCAGTAACATTCGTTGGTGTATTCTACACCGAAGTATGCGTATGCAGAACAAGCTGACATACAGTACTCAACCGTCATACCAGTGGATGGGGCTGCGATCACTTTCCCCGAGAGTGCCCTACCACCTGTAACTTCCTTCCAGCAGCCCTGCCATTGGTAGGCGCCAGCCTGCTTGACTGTAGCCGGGGGTGGTGGTTGAGTAGTATTGTATGTCTGGTTGTTTGGCGCGAACTTAGCCTGGTCGTAGAACACGCTGATATACCCGCCATTACCACCACAAGTTTGAGTAGCGTCGTTGGTACAAGCGTAGGAGCAAAAGCCGGCAGATTCGGGGTAGTACTTGTAACCTGGGGGTGGGTTATTACCGCACCAACATTGAGACTGGTACTCTGTCCCAGCGAAAGTATAGCCGGCATTTTTGCACGCTGTTTGGCAGATGGCATTATCCATAGTCCCAGTTTTGATGTTATTAGGCAGGATACGTGGTGCACCATCAAGGTAGCATCCCATGTAAAGGAACTCTGAAGTTCCGTTGTTGGCATAAAGAGGGCCAACCTGGCGAGAACGGACAATACCCGTAAAATTCACAAAATGAACTCCGAAATTCAAGTCATCCGTGTTGAGAGTCCATGTGTTAAAGACGAAAGAGTCCACAGTATTGACTGGCTCGGCGTTGGGACTGAAGATGATGTGAGCATACGCACAATCACCGGGTTGGATAGTCTGGCCTTCACTGAGCTCAGACCCAGGATATTCAGCTCGAAGAACACCATTTGGTGGCTTCGACTTCGTGATCTCAAGAGTTGAACCACCAGCATTGCAAATTCGGAGTTGCGTGATAGAAGAATTGCCCGCAAGAACAGGACCAAAGTCGTCCTCCGGGTTGAGGTCCTTCGTCACGTCATTCCATCCACTTTCACCATTGCTGAAGCTTATATTTGCAACTGGAGCAGTTGACGCCGATCCTTCCAGGGTGACGAACTTGTTACCGCCGTTTGTATACGCCATTAAATAAGACATGTACGAACCAGTACCAAGGATAGGTGTAAAGCTGGTATCGACGACCTGGCTATAACCAGCTGAGAAGTTTGTACCAATGGCGGGTAGATCCGAAGAGTAAATTCCGGTCCCTAAGTCCCAGGTTCCGTTGGGGTACTGGGTTGCATTGTACCAAACTGCACCAGCGTCAGAAGTATCATTGTATGTATATGCATAGCCAATGATTGTCATGGTGCTGTTGCCAATATTGGCCATGGAGAATGTTGCGGTAGTGGTCGCTGACTCTCCGGCAACGCCAAGCGTAATAGCAGCAAATGCGATTGTAGGAGGTGAAAGAGAGAGAAAAGGTGCCTGAGAGACTTCCGTGCCAGATAAGCTGACAGGCAATGATGTCGTGTACCCGGCCACCCCATTAATAGTGGTAATAGTAAGTGGTGTGGAAACGATTCCTGGAGTGACAGTCCCAAAACTTGCGTTAGCAGAGTTTGAGACCTTGGCAGTTGTAAGATTCCAAGTAACAGGCACGCTGACCTTTTATTAGCATCAACTGAAGAAGTAACCGAAAACACAGAAAACTTGATCATCAATGGTGTCATACCTGAAAGATTGCCCTGCATTCAATTTACCTATGGGGAGCGAAGAGTTCGAGACTTGGAAGTGGCTGTCGCCAACTGTCATACCCGAGACTTCTGTGATAGCAATGTTTGCCGTACATGTCACTATGCCATTGGCGATACCACCCAAGGCAAGCTGCCCAAAGTCAAGATTTGTACAGTTCAAAGGGAGGTTGACTGGAGAACCAAGGCAGTAAAGAACACCATTGCTATCTGTAGTGTAGAGACGGGTATTGCCGAAAGAGGGGCGCTGAAATTTAACCGCGCCGCCAATCTGAGGCATAGTAAGCGGCTGGAGGATCCCATTATTTGGCACAGCAGACCAGGCTCTGATACCGGCGTTGGGATCGGTCATCCAAACGATACCTGTGCCTGCTTTTTCTTTGTAGGATGTGACTGTAGGAATGCCCACTCCTACGCGGCCAGCTGAAACTTCGTTTGATTGTCCGACAAGATTGAATGATGGGTTACCACTGCTGTCAAAACCAAGCTTATAAGCGAAAGTTGGGTAGCCAACTGGGGTGAAGTATATATAGCCTCCTTCTAGCGGGTAAGAGCCAGGGCCTCCAAACAAAGCCTCGTTAGTCGTAATAGACTGAATGACACGATCCGTATTACCAGGTCCTTGCATATAACCTCCAAGGTTATCAGCGTTTAAGATGTAGATCTTCCCGTTCTTTCCAGCGGTAACGGCCATTCGATTGACATTAGTTCCTTTGAAGACAGTCGGATCTAAGAGTGCAATACCACCAGATCCGAAATCTCGATCACCACCGTCCATGTTTTGGTAATCGTATGGCTGGAAATAATCATTGACAGTTAGCTGGGGGCCACCGACTTGGAGATTAACGACAGCTTCCCCGAGTGTCGAGCATCCGCTTGTTCCTGAGGCAGGAACACCGTTATTCATATGCCCCTGGCCGTTGCCCTGCGTATTACGTTAGTAATTAAGACTTCACTATTTCTCATTATCATAATTTACGTACAGTGACAAAGAAGAGGCGGCTACCGTCTGTTGCCAGGCCATCTCCAGACTGCCAGATCCCACCAAGGCCGCCAGCTTCTGTGCTCCAGGAAGAGGTGAACGGCGCCTGTGGCCCACTTTCCGTAGCAAAGTTGTAGACAATCTATTGAGTAATAATGAATAGATGTTCTCCATATGTGCTTCTAGGGTCAGTTGAGTTACCTGGTTCATGGTGACATCTACCCCAATGATGACACCGGTATAATTGAACAGATCGCAATGACCACCAAAGCCACCGTAAACAACATTGCCGATTTGAGTAAGAGAAGGCCTTTGAAGGACCACACCACCCACGAAATAGCGTCGCGCATCGTTCTGCGAGACCGACCCATCGATCAGAAGCGGTGGATGTTTGTCTTGGAGGGTGTTTATATCGAGGCTGTGGAAGTAGTAGACGCCATTGTAAGTTCCCGTGTTCGATGTCGCGTCTCGGAATTTCCTACGAAATCAGCAACAGCTATGCACATAACCAGTGAAATACATACGCTATATATGTCTTAGAGAAGAGGTACACAGTGTCGGTCGTGTAATCGATGGTTGGAGTCCCAGTAATACCAATTGTGCTGTTGTTAGGGTCAGCAACGACTCAGCCGTGCTACGTTCCGCTTGATATACTAACTTAGGAATATCTGTGCAACCAATGTCGGACTGCAAGAACGGAGTCCATAGTTGACGAAAATTAATAAGTGCACCGGTCTTGGCATCGAGAGTGCGAACCCAATTCTGGGATGATGCAATGAAAATGATCTGTTGGCTAGGATTTGCTAGAGGCGTGTATACAAGTGGCTTTGCGTAGAACTATTCAGGGAGTCAGTGCCTCCCATGTAAAGCGGATGATCGGAATTCGCAGATAAATTTCTAACCTACCTGCTCTTGGCTATTAAAACTCTTTTTCCATAATAATCCAAAGGAGCTGCTGTTCACAACGTTGGGATCCATATTATGGTTTCCTCCAACGTAGGAGGACTGCCCGAGATCTGCATCGCGCCATGTATCCGATGGAGCTAAGGCAGTTACGAGGATATTACAAAAGAGAGAAACGAGAGTAAGAAGCTTAGCGAGTGAAATAATCCCGGATGCCATAATGAATGAATGAGCTGGGTGCCGTCAACAATCGACAGCCGGGATCTTAATATAAGAACTATCAAGGGACATAGAGCAGCGGAATAGGAAATTTGTGGCTTCATCCTGTAAGGGGCACACTCCAGAGTTGCCCAACCAATTATCAGTCTGAAGAGCTAATGGCTCGGTCTTTAGCCTCCTCGCGCACCCTGTTTAATGTCAGCCAGCATGCAAGCGAGAACACGTTAAAATGATAAGTATCTGATTGGAGGTGATATTTTTACAGCTACGAAAGCAGTGTTTGTTACGCAGAGGTTCCTCCTGCGCGTTGACCACAAGACGAGATGCTGTGTTGTGCATGCTCGATCTGTCTTGCGCAACTGTGAAACTGCGGAATTGTGCGTCATAGTTGAGTGTTGGGAAACACATCCTTTCGAAATCTGCAACCTAAGTCTGTCCAGCGACCTCGATGCGGCTTCCTGCCGTTCGCGTGTTCCGTTGACTTCTCTCTAATGAGAAAGTGATACCAAAATTAGCCTTCCAAAATTGGCCTTCCAAAATTGGCCTGGTCTTGCAAAAGCCGTGCGAGAGTGGTTGCGCTAGCCACAAGGCTGTACCTGGGAAAATTTATCGGTCGTTCAGCTTGGCTTTGCGTCTTGGTGTAGCTTGAACTGATGCCCACCAATGGGGCGAGCTAATCCACGCTCAGGGGAGTAGCGCGGGCTTAAGCCATCGTTGCACCAACGAAGCGCATTGGATTTCTAATCCACGCTCAGGAGAGCTAGGGGGCTTCTAATTTAAATTTCTACGGGATGTCGAATTTTCAGGCCTAGATGCAGCCACAGCGCTTGACTAGGGACAGCACTCAGCTCTTAACATTCATGCCATGGTAATCATGAAAGGACGATGCTAACGATACAGGAAGATTCGATTTCAACGAGCTTGAGTGAGATTAACCCCTAAGCCTCCATCACACGACATTCCCGCCTGCAATCTGGAATAACCACAAGCAAAGTCCAAACCTTGAGTTCTCAACGCTGCTAGAGAAGGGCAGCTTTACCCAGGTTTTGACTGCCTAACAATTTTTAATCTGTAGGAAAACGGACACAACCTACATTATAGCACGGTGAGTGATCGGGCACTTGACGAACTTCGCAAACAATTCAAAATATGGACTTTTTGGGAAAGATTTACTCATGCAAATTACAATCGGAGTGATCATGTAGCCATCTATATCAGACGATATTATTCCGATCAGGCCTCCTTGAGTCACTCAAGAGAGGTCTCTCATTATTTTCTACATTTCCTTCAGGCCTCTCATTGATGCCGTATTCCTTTTCATCCTTCCGCCTCAACCCCTGGTCTTTGACAAATATCATTAAACATAGACAAAAGCCCACGATTCCCACCTAGAAATAAAAAAAGCCTTTGCAAGCTTTCATGTACGCACCCAAAACACTTATCTTGTCTGCGTCACTTAGAGAAGATAAATTCGGGGCTGCAAATGTCGATCGAAGGATGGCATGGGCCGTTGGTGTAGGTATGGAGTCGAGCAGATGCGATTTCAAAACGTTTGAGAAGATTGCGAGGCAATGGCGGGGCCAGCCGCACCTCCTATAGCGCGGATGAAGTTTTTGGCGGAGATTACTACTCCGCGGTCTGGCTTGGACGAGTGTGCTTGGGCGGCTACGAGGGCTGGAAAGCGTTAATGTTAGCGATCCATATATGCAGGCTTGCAAATCAATCAACGAGGCTTCAATATTGAATTGAATTGAATGCCAAGGCTCAGCCAATTCAATCAACTGAGGGCTCGCGGGCTTGGCAACGCATTCAATCTGGAGGTCCTGATTGAATCATGTGTAACGAACGCTTGTAGCAGGAACTACGGTGGCGTCGCTAATGGGTTAGGTATGTAGGTAAACGAGTAGACAAGATCTTGACTGGTGGGGTTTGTGCCTAACAGATTGACTCCGATTATATTCTGAGATTCACTACAAAGAGGAAATCTATCTAGGTAGGGATTATTGTTCTTAAGTACATAACCTAACTCCTAAGAAATCCTCCTTGTACGTACTATACGTATTATATATATTATACGTAGGAGCTCTACGCTCTGTATATTATATATACTATGTATAACAGGATTGTTTCTAGCGCATTCCATGAGACATAACTTATTCCTAGATACATGCTACTTGGACTCCGCTCTTTGATTTAGGCCGCGTTATTTTAAGGGCTTTACTGGGTTAATTTTGCTAAGTTCCTTGGGCAGTTAGGTATTACACCTAATTCTCCGGGCCCATTCCTTATAGAGGGCAACGGAGGGTGGCAAAAGCACCGTGGACCTTAAGAGGCTGTATAGATCTTCAAACATAATAGAAATCACTCTATATCTGCATTTCTTCTGTTAAAGCCACCTAAATAAAGGTAGGTTGATACCATTCCAGCTGCATGTAATTGGAGTAGTTGCTTAATTTATAATCTCTCTCTGAGCTTCCCTCTTTAATTTAGTTACCTATATTTAAGAGAAGGGATGGACCTAAATTACTCCCTTAAATATTGCTTAAAACGCAGTTAAAACTAGGACTAGGAAAGAAAACTAACGAAATATAACATCTAAAAGTGTTCTGCTTGGCTTAGTGCAGCTTATAGATAGCGAGAAATATAGCGACTTAAAACTTGTATGCTAGGGGCTGGAGTTTAAAGTCTATAAAGCGATTATATGCACCTAATCTCCTGTACTTGCAGCTGCCTATAATGGAGGCTTTTAGGTAAAAGTTAACTAAATGTTTAGTGGAATTAATTCTAACTAGAACTAACTAATAGGTAGGAGGCGGCGACTAACATTATAAATATTAATAAGTTTAATTCCGGCACTATTAAGAGAATAATCTAATTTATATATAAGAAGGATTATGATAATGGTGGGAAGGAGTAAGGATTTAATATTGTAAGTGTGGAAACGTACGGCTAAGGTAAGGGATATATTCGCGCGCTAATCCAATTTATTTATACTTAAACTTTAATCTATAGAATTAGAGGTAGCGCAACTTAATAACGCTAATGCTTTATCGCCATCTAAACTAGATAATAGTGGTGATAATGACGAAGATATAATAATACGGCTAATAACGACCGATATTATACTTTGCCATATCTATATTAATGTAATTACTAATTATTATAATATACCACAGCTAAAAGAGCTTGCGAATATAAAAATCTAATATATTTTAGGAACTAGCTAGTCCGTAAATGGGTTTCCTAATATTATTAAGGAAGTCTTTAGCCTAATAGGCGACTTAGTATTATATAATATAATTACCTTAACAGCGGCCGAGCATATTAAAGAGCTTGTTAAACTTAAGGACTTTATAGAGCTGGACATTATAAGCGATTTCGCCATCGGCATTATACGGATAGTAATTACCGCATTTAAGGATATGGAGGAAAAATCTATATAGAAACTTTAGGCTGTTTAATCTTAGCTATAACAAATAAAATTACTACTTTAATCCGCTGAGGCGAGGTGTGCCGCGGCTAAGCGCAAAAGCGAAAATACTAATAACTATCTTAATATACTCCGTAAGACTAATACCTGTTATAATTGCGACGCTAAGTTTATATGTTATATTAAGGACAGCAGCACTTATCTATTTAACCCTAATCCTAATTATATACTTCGTTGCTTAAAGTGCTAGTGTAGGTATAAGTAAAGAGGCATGGCTTAGGAAATTAGCATAGGTAGGCAGTTGTTATATATACTTCTCTTTCTTTCTCTATTTGGGTTGATCTAAGAAGTTTAAATATATACTTTAGTCGCAGTAATAGCGTCCGTTAGATATTGTATAGCAACTGTAATTCTATCTATCTAACTTAGACCTAATATCTTATGGAGGCCGTTTTTGGGCCTAATAATACGTAGGTTAGTTAAGTGGTTAGCTGCTGCGGATACTTAACCTAGGCTTTCTATTTTAGGAGGGGGCCGCTTCTGGCCCCGGCTTCTTTTTTAGTATAGCGGCCCGCTAAAAAATATGCGGCTAAAGAAATCTGCTGTCTGTAGAAAGTACGCGGCCGTAGCACCTAGGAGTACTTTATAGCTTAAGAGTATTGCTCTAAGACTAATTTTATTTTAGTGACCTTTTTTACTATATAGTTTTGTTATTTTTGCTAGAATATCTAATAGTAGTATAAATGTGGTTAGTTAACTTGCGGACTAATTAAAAATCTACACTAATGGAATTACGTCTAAGCCTGCTAAGGTAAAGAATATAATTATTAGATTTGCTAAGACTAAACTAGTATAATATAGGTTTAGGTAGGGCATTTTAAGGGATATTTCTTCCTTAGGATGGCCCTAAATTAACTATAGTAAAGACTCTTACGGAGATATCTAATAATTACTATAACTTTGTCCTTTTTAAGAGACTTTTAAATATGTTTAAGTGCACGCCATAAAAACGTATATATGTATATATATATATATATATATATATTCTATTATAACCATATACCCCTAGGGTATAGACTGTTATATCCTACCGCTAGAGTACTAGCTTAGTTTAGAAGCTAACTATAAGGGCTGTATGTCTATTGCTTAATGCTATGCTTAACTAAGGAAACAAAAGGAAAGTAATATATAACCGTTAAAATGTAGTATGGTGGGGGTTAGGAGCGAACCTAGGTAAGTGGTTTGTAGTGCCTTAAGTCCGTAGGGCTGTTCTAGCGTTATATGCTTTTTAATTGGCGACGCACTAACGGAGGCATATAAGGTAAAAGCTCGTAGCGTAGTTAGTTAGGTAGGAGAGGGGATCCTTAGGAGATTGTGTAAACGTCTTTATAAAGTGGATTATAACGTTACCTTTAACCGCGCTAATATTTAGGAAACGCTACCTTGATAAGGGTGTGGCCGGAGTGGGTTGGCCGCCCTCCCTACTAGTACTAGTAAACTATAAAGAGCTTTAGGCGAATTCTTGCGCTAAAAGTACCACTACCTCTTTTATACCTAAATAGTATAGGGAAAGATTAAACGTGGTTTGGCTAAACGTTTCTTCCAGCCGTATAGAAGACCACTTAAACTTAGTAGCCGTAGATTTACCGCTTGCATTCTTAGCCTTGCTAAGCTAAAGATAGACTACTACCCTTTCTATATTATAAGAGCAGCCCTATAGCCTTGTGGAGCTATAAGTGTACTGCTATATATTTCTTATTAAATCTGGTCGCTTTACTAAGCCTTCCTACTTGCCTCTCTAACTATACTTAAGTATAACCTCCGCCTGCTCGCCCTTAATAGCGGTGGTATTTGCGGCTTATTAACGCTTTAGATCTTAAAGCAGCTAATAAATACTATTAACTTAAAATCGCCGCCGAAACCTTACGACTACTTTAATATAATTAGAGGCACCAGTACTGGCGGGTTAGTATTAATTACTTTGCTAGATTTAAGGCTAATAAAAAGCGCAGGCTTATAGCGATTATGCTTAATTAGCTTTAAATAATGGTTAATAAGTATATTGACGTATATGTCTTACTGTTAGATAGGATCTTCTAGAAGTAGAGATATAGTATAATAATTAAGGGCCGGGTCTAAGGATGGTTTAATTTAGATAAGCTAGAGCGCATAATTAAAGAGATTATTATAAGGTAAGATCTAGTAGAAGATGCGCTGTTAAAGGATGCTTTAGATATAAAGTATAAAGTATAGGTAGCTATCCACCTATATACAAGGCTGTGGTAATATTAATAAGTAGGGTATAGATTTATGTATATAATAAGCAACGAGACGGGCGATATAGTGCGGCTTACCAGCTACTGCTTACTACGTGGCCGCGAACGGCTGCTCCGTATAACTAAGATATGGGAAGTAGGCCGAGCAATATTAGTAGCCTCGTCTTTCTTTAATCCTATTATAATTGGCGATTTTAAGGAGAGTTTTATTAATGGGGCTGCAGGGGCAAATAACCTAGTATATAAGGTGTGGAATAAGGCCTAGAATATATAGCTATCTAGCTTGCTTAAAGATAAGATTAAGTGTTTAGTATTAATTAGGACGGGCGTTCCGTTGCTTACGCCGTTTAAAGATAATATAATTAGTATTAGCTGGAGCCTTCTGGCGATTGCTATAGAGATAGAAAAGATAGTAGAGCGATTCTCCCGCGATAAATTAAGGCTAAATAATGCCGGGCGGCACTTTTGGTTTAATGTATTAAGAGAACTAGAGGATATTAGGTTAGAAGACTTAAAGTAGAAAAATGCAATTATTACGGCTATAGATTAATATATTAAGTCTTAAGCAGTATTTAAGTAGATAAAGGCTTACGCCAATAGTATATCCAGAAGAGAATGTTAGTGTTTTATTTAGTATATTATAACGTAGCTTATACTCTATAGCTAACCAGTCTCCTTCTTAGATATAGGAAACTATTAAATACTATTTAGTCTATAAGGTATGCCTATAGTAAATAAGTTTATAAATTGGCCGTCCGATATAGCGGAACTTAAATAAGCCCTTCTCCTATAGAGACAATACGGCTAGTAAAAGGTGTTTGCGCTCTATAGGCTTAGTAAAATAGGTAAGATATAACTTACTATAGAGTTTATAAGGAGGTACTACCGGAAGTTTAGCTTAGTATTCTAGCTTAATAGCAGAACCGAAGATAGTCTTAAGTAGAGTATTGCAATTTGTATAAGTAGGATTTTAGAAGGCTAAATTGTAAAAAGTAGTAGAGCGTACTCTGCTATAAGTACTAGCGATATTAATGCCGTTATTAGGGATATAATAAGTTGGTTAAGCCGGCTGGATAATACGGACTGGCTAATAATATTTAATAACGTTGATTGAGAGAGAGAAGGGGGTAATACTGACCCTAATATATATAATGTCACCTATTACCTTCTGGGAGTAAATTATAGGTTGGTTCTAATTACGACCTAGCTTGCTAACTTAGAGCAGCTTAGTATATTATAGAGGCTAAAAAGGCTTAATATAGAGTAGGCAAAAGCTTTGTTTTTAAACCGGTATAGGGCCAGATATAGTAAGGCGATAACGCTATAGTGTAATTATATTACTTATATAGAATACTAGTGCTAACCGTTTTAGAATAGATTTAGTAGAAAGTAAGGAGCTGTTTAGGCTCCTAGATGGCTTACTACTAGCAATTGTATAGGCTAGTATATATTTGCAATAGAGCGGAATCGGTATTATAAGATATATTTGACTTTATAAGCAGCAATAAAAGAGCCCTATAGAATTCTAAAACCGGGCCGGTATGCCACTTTGAGATTATCCTAACTATAGTATATAGACGACATGGATAATTTCGTACTATACTATTTAGATAAAAAGTATGGCTATAGCTAACTTGCTACTACTCTAGGTATATCTTAATAATAAAGACCCATAGTACGGTCTCCTTATAGAAGTAAGTATATGGTTTAGAGCCGTGGCAGGTTTTTTATTAGAGTGGCTTCCTAGCGTTATAGACGGTAAAGTTGATTTTATTGTAGTAATATAGCTTTTATATAGCTATTCTCTAGTTAAGGGTGTATAGGATATAGTAAGCTATATAACTTACCCGGTTATATATAGATGGGCATTTTATATATAGGACGAGGAATAGCGGACGGTCTTTACCTAGCTGGCAGTAGTAGTAGTTAGGTAGGTAGTACTAAATAGGTTAAAGAAAGAGTATCTAAGTATATAATGTCGGCTCTTAGCTTATGTATAATAGTGCTATTAGTGGGTTATAAGGTAAGTAGTAGACGCTAGGCTAAATTAAAAAGGACTAATATAAGTAGAGTAGATATTAAGCATAATTATATAATACTGGGTGCAATTTACGGGCTAAAAATGCTATATATAGACTAGGGCAAGCTAGGCGAGGCAGAGAAGATATACTAGTAAGCGCTAGAAGGAAAGGAGAAGGCACTTAGGCGGGACTATATATTAATACTTGTAACAGTTCACCAGCACTGCGCTGAGATGCAAGATCGTCGCCTAAGAGGCTCCAAGACACGATCAACACTACCCTCATATGTCTTGGATACGGTCAAATATTGAGTCATAGACTACGGAGTTCCAGGTCTACTTTCATGTATTTAGTTCACTTGATTTCCATAGATTTAGAATTAAGTCACTTATTCAATTCTCCTACACTGCACTGTTACAGTTATGAGTCCAGATTGCACTACCTGCTAAACCAATTAATCTACTACCTTATTTACGAAGTCACTACTTCTACCACCTTTACAAGTGTCTTAAGCTTCTTTACCTACCAAACAAACGGACAGTTGCACCTAACCGACGAACGTACCCAACAGACAAACGAACTGACAAATAAAAAAACGTCAAAATAAGGTTTCGCCAAGACGCTAACCTAGGACCCTACTTAACCTGTTAAAATTCTAAAAATAACAACTAATACAGACGGACCTCATTTAAAATTCAACCTTATCCTTAAAAAGCCATCTAATTAAATGCAATGGTTCTTTATTATTTAAGATACTACTAAAACAAACAACGTATAGCAGTACATTAACCTATTAAAGAAGAAAGATGAGCTTCCAAAGCTGCAGTTACCCAGTTAACCTACTCTAAGAGACGTACTTCCTACTGCTATATTAATAGCTAAGCTAGATCCAAACCAACTTATTGCCTATAATTAACTCTACGCGGAATATAAGGATAATATCCGCGTATACCAGAAGCAAGAGCAAGCCATAAACAATATCAGCAATTATATTATCCGCACAACGTTAGTAGCCTACCTCCCTCTTATTAAAGACCTCAAAATGGTATACAAACGCCTTTAAGAATTAAAGACTGTACTCGCCCTTACCACCTTAGGTTAAAGGTGCAATGTCTTTAATTAATACACGGCTCTTAAAGCCTACAACAAAAAGCAGAGTATTAAAAAATGGTTAAATAGCTAGAGGAGCGTCTATAAGCTGGCAGAGGAATTGGAGCTACTAGACATATAAGGTTTTAGGCCATACTACGATTTTGTATAAGCTATTAAAGCCATCTCTTCTAGTTTTGTAGGAGTACTAAAAGTAGATCTAATTAGAAAAGAATAAAAAGATGAAAAAGCCCTATCCATTATTAACCTTATTGAGGAATTTAAGGAGCACTATTATATACAGCAAGCATTGTCTACCTCAGCTGCTAATAACTCCGCATTCGCAACTCTTTAAGGCAACATAAATTCTAATTCTAATTTAGACTCCAACGGTAATTCTAATTCCAACAGCAATTTAAATTTAAATTTAAGATGGAATAAGGAATGCATATGCGGCCTTGTACATCGGTTTAACAAATGCTACTACATCACTAAGTATAAGCGCCCTTAAGGATGGAGACTAAGGGCAGACATCTAAAAGAAAGTAGATGAAGCTATCTTATCTACACCTTAGATTAAACGCATTGTTAACTAAATTTAAAAAAGAGAACGGAAAGTAAAGGAGAATAATCAGAATATAGAATCTATAATTAATTTTAATTCTAAAACCCTACCCTTTACCAAACCGACTAGCCATACTGCTGTGTTTAGTACTAGTTAAACTCCTTTTAAACTCCAGAACATCTAGATACTTAACCCTGGCGTAGATACCCACGTCTATAATAATAAAGAAGACATTACCTTCTTATACCCAGTAGCAAAAGACAACTACCTAATTGCTAGCGGAAATTTTAAGAAAATTCAAGCCTATAGAACAGTAACTATTACTGTTAATACACCTACTGGGAAGTCAAAAATAAAGCTATCCTATATAGCACTAGTACCCACCATATTTATAAATATTATAGCACTCTTAGGAGCTACTAATAACAATATCCATTTTAACTTAGGATGAAACTTACTATACTGTCTAGCAACTGGCAAAATAGTATGTTATGTAAAATAACTAGGGGGCCACTGGGCACTAATGCACAGAGAGCCTAAAAATACCCTAGACTTAACAACGCAATCAACCTTCTTAATAGGAAGATTTTAGCTAAGCTAAATAGCCCATAAACCAATCGGAGCCACAGCTACAAGATGGCATAAAATACTCAGCTATGCAGGACCTAATGCTATTACGTAGCTTCTAAAGCATATTATTAGCGCAGAGCTGACCAAATTTAAAACTAATAAATAAGCACCGCTTAAAATTAAATATAAAGTTTACTTACTAGCAAAGCATATATAGCAGATCTTTTAAAGATAAGAATATGAATTTTTAGCTACTTAACCATTTAAACGGCTAGCATTTAATATTATCTACTTTAGAGTACTAGGGTACAACGGCGATAGATATACTATACACTTCTATTATATATATTCCAAATTTAACTTTATATTTACCTCTAAAAATAAGGATAAAGCTACTGTCCTACCTACTATTTGCAAGACTTACCGCTTAATTAAGATATAATTCCACTAAGACATTATCTTCTTCTGGAGCGATAATAAATAAGTATTTAGACAAACAGAAGACATTCTAGAGACGTAGTATACAGATAAGGGTATTACCTTTAAATGCCAAGCACCGTATACTAAAGAACAGAATGGTGGAGCAGAATAATCTGGACGAACCCTTATAAAATAATTAAGGTCTATACAGCTAGAAGTATCCTTACCCCTATTTCTAGAACCAGAAGCTTTCCTTACTACTAGCTATACACTTAATTAAACACTAAATAAGCAGCTAGGGTGGAAAACCCTATATAAGGTTGCCTATAGCAAGCTGCCATTACTTACCTATATGCATAAATACGGTTATAAGACCTATACGCTAAATAAATAAGTTAGAAAGGGAGACAAGCTAACTCCTTATGCATTAATTAGACACCTAGTTGGCTACAATTTAATTAATATCTATTAAATCTGGATTCCAAGCCTTTACAAAGTTATTTAAACCAGAGATATTATATTTAACGAGACCTTGTTCTATAACCCTAAGGGTTAAAACATTAACTACCTCTTAAGGGAAGTATTAGAAGACACTATTTAGATAATTAGTCTACTAGAGCCTCTCTATAAGGATAAATCTATCTTATGTAGACCTACCTCAAATGCAGATTAAATGACTATATTAAGCGACTCAGCAGAGCTTCCTATAAAGGATATTAAACAGCTACCAACTCTTAGTAGAACGGTATCTCCAGATTTACCAGAAGCAAACACCATACTAGGAGGACTTTAAGACGATATCCTAGATATAATTAAAGCAATTCCTACCCAGCTAGGTTCGCCAGAACCGTTAAATATAGCTCCACGAGCTAATAAGGTCTTGGCCGATCCTTCTACCAACCTTATTCTACCAGAAGGTTCTAAACGAATTTGATATTAAGCGTATGCAGTAGCACTAGCCAATATACCTACCCTATTTAGTTACTATGCTGGCTTTGCTATAGGACTAGTAAAGGACATTAACTGAACTAGATCCTCCCTATATTGAGACAATTTTCCACTAAAACTAAAAAATCTAAAAGAGCTAAGAAAGCACCCTTTAACTACTGGCTTTTAAAAGGTAATAGAAAAAGAATATAATGACCTAAAACGCTAAGGGATATTTAAGACTGTCCTAAAGGAAGAAGCAACTAATAACTAGATCCTTTTGCTAAAATAGGTCTTTAAATATAAGTTTAATAGCAACGGCTACCTATAAAAGCTAAAAGCTTAACTGTGCGTCTATGGAGACCTATAGATTACTAAGGAAGAGACCTATGCAGCAACCCTAGCTGCTTAAATATTCCGTGCCCTTATGGCTATAGCAGCCGCATTTAATTTAGAGATTTAATAGTATAACGCTGTGAATGCATTTATAAATGTAAGACTAGATAATCCAGTCTACTGGTACTACCTAGAAGGCTTTAATTAAAACGGACATATCCTAAAGTTACTTATAGCGCTATACGGATTAAAAGTCTCACCACTACTTTGGTATAAAGAGCTTACTAGTATACTAGCTAAATTTAGATTAAAGCCTATCCCAAGTACGAACTGCCTTTACACTAATAGATAACTTATTATCTTCTTTTATATAGACGATATTACAGTTCTATTTACCAAAAAGGACCTTTAAAGACTTAAAGAATTTAAAGCTAAACTTCTATATTAATACAAGATTTATGTACTAGAAGACCTACAATAGTTCCTAGGAATTTAAATTAAATAAGATTGTGCAAGTAGAAAGCTCTAGCTCTGCCAAGACTCCTATATTAAAAAGATAGCCAGTTAATTTAATATTTAACTAGGAAGATTTCCTAAGTTATTACTTTCTGCTAAAGAACTAATTCCATCTAACTAGCAGACGAACCCTTAAAGAACACTAGCCTACTAGTAACGGGTTGGTTCCCTTGCGCACCTTACTATATTTAGAAGACCTAATATTATAAAGACGCATTTAAAGCTAGCCGAATTTCTTACTAATCCAAATTAAAAGCACCTTAATGCATTAAACCAAGCCATTGCCTATTGCCTTGGAACAAAATCTATAGCTATTAAATACTCTGGCGAAGTATTTAAAGCACACATCTACTTTAGAAACCCTAAAGGAGAAGACGTTACCTTTTACGGAGTATCCAATGCAGTATTTATGGACTATAAAGAGACTAGACGGAGCTCTTAAGTATACCTTTTTATACTATTTAGAGGACTAATTAATTGGAAAGCAACCCTATAAAAATTAGTGACTCGCTTAACTACCGAAGCGGAGCTTCTCTCCCTGTCTATGGCTGCTGTTAAGATTATCTGGTGGCAGCGTTTCTTTGAGGCAATCAGTCTCAATTTAGAACGCGATTTTACCCTGCTATGCAACAATATGCAGACTATATAACTCCTAAGACAGGATACACCAAAGCTTGGCACAAAGCTATAACATATTGACGTCCATCAGCACTGGCTTAGACAGGAAGTCCAAGATAAGAAGATTGACGTATGATAGGTCCCTACAGACAAGATGCCTGCTGACGGTCTTACCAAGATCCTACCCCATTAAAGGCATGAGGCATGGATAAAGCAATTGAATTTAGTCGATATTCAACATTAAATTGCTACATTATCCAACAAAGACTCTTAAACATCACCCTATCTCTCTACCTTTATTTTCTATAGCTTTAACTACACCGCTAAATCTAGGGGGGTATATAACAGTTCACCAGCACTGCGCTGAGATGCAAGATCGTCGCCTAAGAGGCTCCGAGACACAATTGACACTACCCTTGTATATCTCGGATACGGTTAAATATTAAGTCATAGACTACGGAGTTCCGGGTCTACTTTCATGTATTTAGTTTATTTAATTTCCATAGATTTAGAATTAAGTCGCTCATTTAATTCTCCTATACTGCACTGTTACAATACTTAATATAGTTAATAACTTAAGTAGCCTCTATATAGACTAGGGTAAGCTAGGCAAGGTGGAGAAGATATACTAGCAAGTGCTAGAAGAAAAAGAGAAGGCACTTAGGCGGGACTATATATTGATACTTAATATAGTTAATAACTTAGGCCTTCTCTACAAATCCTAGGGCAAGCTAGGCGAGGCGGAGAAGACATACTAGTAAGCGCTAGAAGGAAAGGAGAAGGTACTTAGGTAGGATTATATATTAATACTTAATACAGTTAATAACTTAAGCAGCCTTTACGCAGACTAGGGCAAGCTAGGTAAGGTGGAGAAAATATACTAGTAAACGCTAGAAGGAAAGAAGAAGGTATTTAGGCGGGACTATATATTAATACTCTCTATAGTTAATAACTTGGGCCTTTTTTATAAATCCTAGGGCAAGTTATGCGAGGCGGAGAAGATATACCAGTAAGCGCTAGAAGGAAAGGAGAAGGTACTTAGACAGGACTATATATTAATACTCTCCATAGTTAACAACTTAGGCAGCCTCTATAAATCCTAGGGCAAGCTAGGTAAGGTAGAGAAGATATACTAGTAAGCGCTAAAAGGATATAAGAAGGCGCTTGGGCTGGAACTTACTGCATCTTATATACTGGCGCTTAATACCATCTATAATTTAGGCCTACTATTTACTAGCTAAGGCGATATAGGCAGAGCTAGAGTAATGTACTTAAGGGCTCTAGTAGGCTATTAGAAGGTCTTTAGGCATAATTATTAAGAGTGTTAAGATGTATAGGAGAAGTTTAGTACCTTATATATTTTAGCAAGCAAGAGAAATACTTCGGCAGTAATAGGTGGTCGTACGCCTATCCCTTATATTGTCGATATAATATAAAATGTGGCCTATACGCACGGTTAAGAATATCGAAACTTCTTTGCATTAAAGTTATAAATATATAGCTTTATTAATTAAATACACTATAATTATAGTACGCAATTATAAAAGTAATAATATAGACTTTGTTCCTTATACCAAATACCCAAAACACATGTCTTAGAAATCTCAAAACCCCCCTCCTAAACCCTAGCCCTTACCTAATTTTAAACCTCTTTTTATTGATAATAAAAATACCTATAGTAAGCCGAATCTTCCTTCTAATGTCGATAATAGCAACCCCCTGTAGCTATTTAAGCCATTATTTATAGGCAAAATTTTAGATCAACTTATAGAGTATATAAATAGGAACATGGAGCTCCTTAACCTTGTCTTATAACAATAAAAATCTCTAGGGGAGACGTAAGAGGTAATACTTTTAGATAGTATCCGTATTACATTAATAAGAGGAAAAACACTATTAGGTTACTACTCTAAGACTCCTCTTACGCAGGAGTTTAAAATGCCTATCTTGCCCTATCTACCTTTTAAACCACTTGCTATGCCTATATATTACCTATATAAAATTGTGTACCTACCCCTCCCCTACTTTGCCCTGTGTACGCATATATACACTACTTATAGTCCCTACTTGTAGTATAATCTAATCTTATTCTTATACCTTTTAGTATAATTCAACCTTGCCTTTTTATATGATGCGTGGATCTAGTCCTATATAACCTTTCTTAAAAAATAACGGGACAGTAATTAATGCTAGGTATCTTCTCCTAGGGCCCTAACCTAGGTCCTTTATAATATAAAGGAGGATAATACGCCGCGTGCGGCAGGTCTAAGCTGTTAAATAATAAAGGCGGGTAGATAAAAGGCCTTAAAAGGCGGGTAGATAAAAGGCCTTAAAAGGCGGGTGGATAAGAGGCTTTTAGAAGGTGGGTAGATAAAGAGGCTTATTATAGGCTCCCCGCCGACAGTGTGTATATTATATAGGTGTCGTATAGTATAGCGCGCCTATACTATATAGGAGGAGGGACGCTAAAATAGATATAGATGTCGTAATTCAAGTAGGTTAATTATATATTAAGACGTATTAGTTGTATTTCTAAAGCCTTTTTAGGGCTTACCCTTCTAGCAAAAAACTTTTTCTTTACGCCTACCTGTCACAGTACTGGCGGTACGTAGCTATATATATGTCTCTGCGTTTGCTTTAGTAGTTTATTAATACGATCCTAATAGAATATTAATAGTAGCTACTAGGTTTCTGGGCTCTACTATGTAGAAGTATAGAGGCCGATTTTATAAAGCCCTACTAGGCTTTTTAGTGCTTAAATATATATATATGCCGAGAGAACAATTAGCTAACTTAAGTCCGGAATAATTGCAGGACCGATATATTTAGGTAGTAGCTGGTTAAACTACTCCGCCTTCGCAAATATAGTTTTAGAATTACTTAACCCCTAGTATAACCTTGAGAAATATATTGTTATCTCTATTAGCTGTGGTTAAACTTATTTTAATAGGTTAAGGTATATAGGAGGATAGATTTTTTAAGAAGGAACGCAAAGTAGAAGTTAGAGAAGATATTATTACCTAAGGATTTAAAATTGATAAAGGAGAAGATTTCTATTAAATTATCGAAATTCTTGGAAAAAAATTACTTTAAGAAGGATAATCTCTTATAGGAGGACTTGATCGATTTTAAAATTGCGAACGAGCCGATGTCTGGTACCGTACCTTTAATAATAACTTTGCTTGGGATTTCTTTAAAAGCTTGCCATTAAGCGGGCTATTAACTTAGCTTACCCTAGTCCGGTGTTGTACCTACTATAGTTTTATTATAGCTGCTGACTGTAATATTAATCTTTTTAAAGTCCGTGCTGTTATAAAAAGTTATTAGCTCTACGCTCTATTCCGCTATACACTTAAACGTTACTTTAATAATAATGAACTAAACGTTCAAATTGTTTAAGAATGGTTAGTGTTGAAAATAGGAAGCGAGGGGCTATATATTCTCTAGTTATATTATAATTTAGAATACTTAGCTAATACTATTAACGATATCTAGATTAGCTTTCTAGTCTTACCTAAAGCTAAAAGTCCTATATGTTTTGCACTACTTTACGTATGGCTTTGTTAGTGTGATAAGTCCCATAATTATAATAAATACTATGTTAAATCTAATATAGTATTGCCGATAAGACTCCTCTATGTTGGTAATTTAGATAATCTAGATTATAATCCTAATCTTTTACGTCTTAATCTTGCTACGTAAATAAACAGAGGAAAATATATTGCTTTATCCTATTGCTAGGACAAACTTCTAATTAAAGATAAGAAAAAATTTTGTACAACCTATAATAATATTAGTAACCGGCTAGGAGGATTTAGTATCTCCGACCTACTAAAGACTTTTTAGGACGCTATTAAAGTGACTTAAGGACTTTGTGTACCATATCTCTAAATTGACTCACTTTATATAATCTAATACGATGACGAAGATTGGGAACAAGAGGCTAAGCGCATAGAAAGCGTCTTTACTTTAGCCTACTGCATAATTGCTGCAATTTTAACTGTTAATTTAAATATAGGATTCTTTAAATAGAATATAAGTACTAAGTATGTTTTTATCCAAGACGCCTTAGGCAGGCGGTTCTATATCTGCGCCGATATAGATAATTTTGACAATGATATAGAGAAGGCCTACCTTAATACGCGAGCATGGATAATGCAAGAAAGGGTTTTATCACGGCGAACTATCTATTTTAGTACTAATTAGACATACTGGGAATGTGGTAAAGGGGTTTACTATAAAAACCTTACTAAACTGGAAAGGTAAGAGCTTAACAAATATCTAATAAATTAATATTTTTCTAATTTAGGTATTTTGCTTCTTAGCTTATTTTAAAGGAAGTTCTTTATGCTTAATCTAAACTTCCTAAACTAGCTCCTTAAATTATCCCGCCAACATACTATAGAATTTATTTACTCTCTTTATAAGGACTACTTAAAGCGTAGCCTTACAGAGAAGACCAATAGATATATTACAATATTTGGGTTAGAGGCCCGTATTATAGGCGCTTTAAGTCGTTAAAGTAGAAAGCTAATACTAGAAATAACGGATAAAGACCCAGAAAAGTTATACTGGTCTTAAAAGCGACGTGTTATTATAGGAGACGGAGCGGATTCTAGTATTTCAGTCCTATTAGAATCGTCCTATTAAGTGCTTTCTAGTCAAGATCTTGTATAAGCTGTTATTATATTCGCATATTAAGATTAGACCTTTAACACTTCTATAGAACCCAAAACTGCGGCTTAATATAGCATCTTTTAGCGGTATCTTTATAGGAACCTCCTATGTCAGGCGTCTAATAATAAGATGGAGCGAATTGTATACAAAACCTAGCATATGCCATCGTGGTTATAGATGGCATATAGTGGGGGCATTTAGTTTATAGATATCCCTTTTAGTATAGTTAATTAGATTAATAACCTCTAGTTTAAGAAGGAGCGCGAACTTGTACTAATTACTAATATAGGGGAGTTTTGGGATTTCACAATCGAACTAGATAGGAAATATTATACTATCTTAGATTTCGGCAGAATAAAAAAAGAATAAATACAGTATAATGTTAAGGAGGGTAAGGATCTTTATAAAGAACGATATGTTATTATTAGAAAGAAGTCTGATAAAGATAAGGATAAAATCGAGGATGGGGATAGGTAAGATGTTAAAAAGTACTATATTTTAGTTATTAGGCCAACTAGTATAGATAGCAAGTATAAAAGGGTTGGAGTTAGGTTGGTTTAGAGTAACTATATAGTAAGATAGAGGCTTAACGTACGAGTTATATAAACGACTTTATACTTAAATAGCTGGCGGAGTAACCAATGCATATATAGATTTAATGTTAAATTATAAGGTATAGTCTTTATATAGGCTTTATCTACCTATAATATAGGTACTTAGCTAGAGCTAGGGTGACTAAAGAGATAAACCGAGCTACTTTATGGAATATTGCGGTAGGCTATAATGGTGTTTAACTATTTTGGATAAAGCTTACTGCCAAGACTACTGCCTAAGGTGTGTTTAAATGGTTTTACTACGTGCCTATTAGCGGGGCTACTATCTACTAATACCTGTACTTTGACTTAGCATATAATGGGTTTAGCGGCAGTATAATTGGCGGTATTTATAGTAAGTGATTAAAAGCATAAAATACTTTAAACTTGCCCCCACTAGTAAGGAGGGTGGCTAAGCCGCACCAATTACACCCTTAAGGGTGTAATTAGTGCGGCTTAGCTATTTTCCCTACTAGTAGGGGCGAGCCCAAAGTATTTTACGCTTTAATTACCTACTATAAATACCGCTAATTATGCTGCCCGTCCTAATAAGCCTTTATAGATATTTGGCCCGGCTTAGCGCTATAGTAAAAATAGTTAGCTAACCTAAGTCCGGAATAATTATAGGACCGATATATATAGGCAGTAGCTTAATTAAACTGCCCCGCCTTTATAAATATAGTTCTAGAATTATCCCTTAACCCTAGTATAAAAGCGTAACTAAACTTAAAAGCTATTAGCGTAGGAGTTAACTTACGTAATCTTGTGCAATATATTATTATTTCTATTAGCTGCGGTTAAACTTATTCTAATAGGTCTAGATACATAGGAGGATAGATTATTTATAGTAGGGTTTAACAGCAACTAGATAATATTATTTTAGCTAATAGTATAGGTATAGAGGGTAAATATTCCTAGAGTATATTCTAGATATTCTACTAATATACTTAGTTATAGGAAGTAAGTAGACCTATAAATACTAAGATATATAGCTGCTGCTAACCTTGTTCTATTTATTAGTGTAGGAAGTAAGTAGACCTATAAATACTAAGATGTATAGCTGCTGCTGCTAATCTTATTTTATTTATTAGTATAGGAAGTAAGTAGACCTATAAATACTAAGATATATAGCTGCTGCTAACCTTGTTTTGTTTATATAGCTTATAAATAGGCCTGCAAATACTAAGATATATAGCTGCTGCTAACCTTGTCCTGTTTATTAGTGTAGCGAGTAAGTAGATCTATAAATACCGAGATATACGGCTACTGCTAACCTTGTCCTATTTATTAGTGTAGTAAGTAAGTAGACTTATAAATACTAAGATATATAGCTGCTGCTAACCTTGTCCTGTTTATTAATATAGCAAGTAAGCAGACCTACAAATACTAAGATATATGGCTGCTGCTAACCTCATCCTATTTGTTAGTGTAGCTTATAAGTAGGCCTACGAATACTAAGATATACGGCTGCTGCTAACCTTAAATCCACGTTCTTAATGGCTCTAGCAACTGTAACACTCTAGTTATTAGCAGTAACATCAGAGATGTCCTAATTAATCTTTAACTCTTCTTTAGATGTGTTAATAAATCCCGTTAGAGCTGAACTATTGTTTATTACCTTAATACCTTTAATCTTTTATCCTGTACGTTCATACACTATTTTAGAGAGGCCTTCCTTACATATCTCTTTAAAGGCAGTATTAGCGGCTTGCTGTCTCCTAAGCTCTTAAAGTAGTTCTTGTCTGCTCTGCTCCAATTCCTTGCTCTACTTTAGCCTATTGTTTAGCTCACTGCTTCTACTAACTGTGAGTTGCTATAGACTGTGTTTTACTTCCATTGTTTTGTTATCTACTTAGGCAATCTATTGCCGAATGACGGCTTTATTCTACTGAAGTATTATATCCTTTATTTCTTTTACCAGGTTCTCTTAACGTAACGTGGTAATACTATATAAGGGCATTAGTTAAACAGAAGCCGATAAGTGCCTAGAGAAAGATAAGTATATAGTTAAATTAGATAGTGCTATACTAAGAGTACCCTTACAGTCGCTAAGCTGCCCTTTAAATATCTTAATCCTCTCCTGCCTAAATAGTCCTATCTCCTATCTATCTATCTAAAATATCTTATTCTCTGTAGAATGCTTCATCTAGTGCTTAATCCGCGACTGAAATGCTACGTATACTCTATTACAGTTTTTAACAGTATGCTTAACCTAGCCACATAGGATAATTTGTAAGGAATTATCTTATAATATATTCCTTAGATTCTACAACATAGGCTTAACTACCTAAGGTTAGCGTTAATACCTAATAGTGTTGGGAGCATCTTTAATATTATCAATGGCCTTGGTAAGGAATTTGGCGCTTTAAAGAGTTGCTATAGTGATACTTATAGCATAGGTAGTAATATTAAAAGGGTCCATTAAAATAAAAAGAATACTTTAACAAAAATTAAAGAATGCCTTTTTAGCTAAAGTAAAGAGACAAAGGCTATTAAGTAAGGCAATGAGCTGGTGTTTAAAGGCTAAGAGGTTGGGCTTCAGCTAAAGCAAAGCTAAGGGGTTCCAACCAATTATTGCGTATGTCTTGACACTGCCGTAAGGTTACGCTTCAGCTAAGGCAAAGCTAAGGGTTCGCGGATGTTATAATGCTGCTGCTATAGCCAGGCTAACAAAGTATTTGTTTATCTATTACACATCTATTATAAACCATTCTATTAAGCCATAACGCAACGGCGGCTATAGTACGTAATGGTAAGCAGCTCTTTGCCCTACTATCTTGCTATCTATAATATATCCGTAATAGAAGGCGGCCAGAGCTTTACAGGCATTAACCTTAGGACTATTAATTATACTAACACAGACAATAGGTTAAATAAGTATCTTGGTTTTAAAGCCTCTCTAATAATGTTAAATTAACTGGCAGCTAGACTTAAATAATACGCTTAAGACCTTACCCACAGCTGCGGACGCGCTATTTAGCGTATACTAGTAATAATATAAGCTGACCTGCCTTCCTAATACCCGCGTTAATCTCCTCTAAGAGATATATAACTAGGCTGGTAGAGATAGTTTACCAAGCATCTTTTAGTTAAGTGGTTTAGCCAGCACTAGTAAGTCTATAATAGCGCAAACAGTAGCCGCTAAGTACTATAAGAAAGGTTAACTTATAGGGAGCTTCTTCTTCTTAAGGACTAGTGGAGACATTAGCTATGTTAAAAAGTTTATTACAAGTGTTGTATTCTAACTTGCAAATACTATACTAGCCTTAAGGTGCTAGATTTGCGATGCTATTTCTCTATATAATAATATTGCAAGCTAGTCTCTCCAGGATTAGTAGCATAAGCTTATTCTTAGTCCCCTGTTAAATCTTAATAATAAAGACGGCCGATTAAAATATATCCTTGTTATTAATGCGCTTAATAAGTATAAAGATTAGAATAATGTTTAGATTATTTTACGACTTCTAGCGGAAGCTTAGTTATTAAAGGTTATCTAGCTATAAGTGCTTTTAATAAGCAGGCCTAAGGTTCTAATCCAGTACGGTTTTAATTAATTACAAAGTGACAAGTACTAAGACTTTGTGCTTTATAATATTGAGCTATTAACTATAGACTATAATATTTCTGTTTTTCTAAGGGACAAGCTTAGACTTATTAGATAAGAATATCGGCTTAAGGATAACTAGCTAGAGGAGAGAGCTATTAAATATCTAGTCTAGAACTTAGGTGGTCTGTTTATATAGGCTGTAATAGCCTATTGGTTTATTAAATAAGATAGCTAGCTTGCAGAAATATAACTGTCTTCTCTTCTATAAGAAGATAATAGTATGCTTCCGCCAGAGCGCAAGCTTAATGAGATATATACTACCGTCCTTACTAATTCTATTTAAGGAGAATATAATAAAAAAGAAAGCTGGATGTTGCATAGGCTATTTTACCAAGTTATTAGTCCTATTATAACGCTACTAGATTTACTATCTATATTTAGTCTTACAGAGCTAATTGGGAAGGACGTTAAGACTTTAAGAAGGACCTTAACCAACTTATATTTGGTTCTTAATATGCCAGAAACAGAATTATATCCCATTCAGCTTCTCCACCCATTATTCCGCGACTTCCTCCTTAATTAGAGGAGATGCTTAAATCCCTAATTTTACATTAATAAAAAGCTGGTCTACCGCGAAATGTATAAAAGCTATCTTTAAGTAATATTAAAGCACCTACGGCGCGATATCTATAATCTTAGATATCTAGGAGCTTGTATAGCCGACTTAAGCAGAATTAAAGTAGGCAGATATATTTAACCTTATATCCAGTATACATGCCGCTTTTAGGTATACTATTATAAACAAAGCGATACGGGCATTCGCGGCTGTGATAATGTTAAAGTGTTCCTCCGAAAGCACTTTCTTTATTTGCTTAAATTACTTGCGTTGCTTAGTTGTATCTCTAATGCAGTTCTTATAATTTATATGCTAGATTCTATATTTTTTGGTAAGCCTTTATCTTAAGGAATAATAACTATAGCTAACCTGCAAGAATAGCAACCTCTAATATAATTAATGCTCCATGACAAAATTAAATTAACCTTTCTATTTAGCCTAAACCTTAAGAACAAGAGCATTTTAGAAACCCCTAAGGAAGCAGCACGTTTGAGTTTATAAGCTCTAGTATATAATGCAACACACTTTATTCTAACTTTTTGACCGGTTTTAGAAGTGGCACCGCTTTAAGTATACTGCGCGGGTTTAATATTCAGTCCAAAAGCCAGCATTATCAAGAAGACCTTCTCGAATAAAGTTCTAGCCTGGTTCTTATGCATGCCTGTGTTAGAAAATTGGAACCCCTGTTTGCAGATGCTTAAGGGCCATTTAGATTCGGTGACCGCCGTAGCCTTCTCGCCGGACGGTAAGACGCTGGCGTCGGCGTTGGGCGACAAGACGGTCAAGCTGTGGGACGCCGGGTCGGGGAAGGCGTTGCAGACGCTCAAGGGCCATTCAGATTCGGTGACCGCCGTAGCCTTCTCGCCGGACGGTAAGACGCTGGCGTCGGCGTCGGGCGACAAGACGGTCAAGCTGTGGGACGCGAGCAGCGGCGAGTGCCTTTAGACCCTTGAGGTTGGCAAGACACTCTACCACATTTCATTTGACATTACTGACTTATATCTTTACACCAAAATTGGCACTATTGACATTAGTACTCTATTAGGTGCAATTACACATCCAATCATTTTAGAGCCTTGTAATCCTTAATATCGAGGCCTGGCTTTAAGCTTAGATGGTATATAGATAATATATAATTTAGAGAACCTAATGTTTATACCCTTAGAGTATTAGTTGTTATACTTAGCGGTATTAGGGAAGACGATTGGCATCGGTGTTTGAACTAGAAGAGTATAGATATGTAAAGTTCAGCTTAACACAAGATAACTTACTATTGTATATTTTTTTATTATCTCTATTTAATAGAGGGGGCCGGGGATTAACGTAAATATATAGCTTACTAATTTGCCACAGCGAAGCTTCGAGCATGCTCTAAATTAAGTAATAAGATAGCTACTTATAGAACATATATTAAAGATTTGCTCGTTAGAGGTAGATAAGCACCTTAATTACGTTAGAGGGTCCCCTTAGTTAGATATAAAGCCTGGAATAAAGCCCGATCTTTGCTCCACAGAAAGGCAAATAGATAACTACACTATCTCCCAATGGAACTCCGCCACTAGAAACGCCTACGTCTCCGTAATAGCTGCCACTTTCGCTTATATCTGCGGTTTAATAGAAAATTACTACCAATTGGGCTTGTCTTTTTGTAGCTATGGATTATAACAGCCTCCTCTAGTCTATGAATAAAGCGGAAAGACCGTACTCTAACCTAAAAGTTTAAGTATTAATGTCGCTAATATATTCTAGAACTATAAGCTCTTAGATATATTAATTTTGGCTCTACGTATATAAAACTACTAAATACTGGGGTTATAGACCCAAAGAATAGATGCAAGATTTAATTAGGCATGCTAATATCCTACCTATATATTCTAAAAGTTTGCCTTCTACGCTTGGAGATAATCCTATAGACTTGGATCCCTTATAGGATAATGCTAGAAATAATAAAGACTATTATCTAGATATAGATTCTGATAAAATTATCCTTAAATTAAATATAAACCTAAGATTAAAGCCGTCTAGGATATGCTTTTGGTCTATTTATAAATGGGATAAATTCTTAAAGCCTTATATAGAGGAATATAACGGGACTCCCGTTACAAGCGCTACGCCGTACGCGTAGCTGGTTCCTTTTCTTGTTCGACGATGTCGGCAGATAGTTTATCCGCCCCGACGCCCTTATATAGATTCAGCCGCAGCTATGTTCCTGTTAAGTTCTCTAGTAATTCTCTTAAGTCTCCACAACAGCCGTATATAGCTATTAATTCTACGAATCTAATACTTGTTCATCTAGCGTTCGCATATAATATATTATCATCATAATATTAGGATTGCTCGCCCCGTCCAGCCAGATGTTAACGATAGCGTAGAGCTATTACGGACTTTCCACGTAGAGTCTTTAATGTATCTAGTCCAGATTTTTTCTTCCTTCTTTCTAGACAGCTACTATATCTAACCCAGCTCTTCTCCTGCTAGTACAGCAGCTACAGCAGGAACTCTAGAACCAGCGTACTAAGATTTAGTCGCTCCGATTAGACCTTAATGCCTTACGCGTTAACGTCCACTAGCTCCAGCTTTAGCTCTAGCTTTACCTTTAGACCCGCCCTACGCCTATTCTAACTACTTATCCGTGTCTCCCTAATCCACCACGCTTTAACGGTAAGCCTCTTATATTATATATATGGCTCCCATTAATTAGGGCAAAGCTCTAATCTAACTAGCTTAATAGTACTAACGCGTTTGACTATGTATGGGATCGCCTTAAGCAGTCCCAGTAGGCTTCTGTCCTATACCTCCACCAGTTAGCTGAAGATACCCAGTCCTGGGACCCTAAGGATATCTTCTCTTTCTTCTAGCGCCTCTATCACAACCTAAGAGAACAATAGGAGGCTATCCAGCGCTTTTTGTCTGTACGCTAGAGAGAAGAGGAGTCGCTTATTGCGTACCTTGCTTGCTTTAAGCGATTCGCATATAAGGCCAATGCTTCCTCTTGGCCAGACGTATCACGCGTTATAGCGCTCTACTATAGCTTCCGTCCTGCCCTCCGCTAGTCTCTTAAGGAGTTAAGTAATACCCTATTTAGCCTGTTGTATAGTAAGTACGTCAAGCTCGTCTAGCGCCTTAATCGCCACTTCTGTCGCCCAATCTAGAACCCGCCAGTCTAGAACCCACCAGTCTAGAAACCAGCCCAAAAACCCATTGCCGCCTATAAGCCTATGGACGTTAACCTCTAGCTCTAGACCGCTAGTCTTGCCCTTGCTTCCTAGTCCAGAAACAAGTTAAGGGCCCCACCTAGTTTCTGCTCCTGTCCACCATCCGCTACCTTATCGCAATCGCGATTGTCCTCTGCTAAGTCTACTGAGCGTTGCGTATATTGCATGAAGAACGGATTCTGTCTCTGTTGTGGTGTACGTAATTACTGGATTGCCTAGTGTCCACACTTCCATAATAACTCCTAACCCTACCCTATTAGACCTGTCACCCCCTAGAAGGGGGGTACTGTAATGGGACTCCCGTTACAAGCGCTACGCCATACGCGTAGCTGGTTCCTTTTCTTGTTTAATAACGTCGGTAGATAGTTTATCCGCCCCGACGCCCTTATATAGATTTAGCCGTAGCTGCGTTCCTGTTAAGTTCTCTATACCTTTTCTTCCAATTTTTAAACTTTCAAAATGGTCGATAAATGCGTATATTGCATGGGGCAGGGATACCCGTCACTAACGGAGTGCAGGAGCGTGTTCTGTAAAGGGAACTGCGAGTTCCACAGAGAAGAAGAGGGAGGCAGACAGAGGACACCCAAGGGATAGGTAATAAGAGAAGGAACGGTGTTGGCAGTCACGCCAATACTACCGAGATTCAGCAACCCCCCGCTAGTTACTGCTATGCCCTTAGTGCTAAGCGGCAGAAGCACTAAGGGGATATAGTATGGAGGGAGAGAAATAAGGGCCAACCCTTAGGATGGGACAGAGGAGGAAATCCCACAGGGTCACTTTAAACCTATAGAAGATTTAAGGGCAACCCCCTGCCTAGTAGGGGAGATGCCAGAATACAAAGAAGTAGATAAGGAGATCCCTCGCCAGACTATAGAAAGAACGGCCATATAGGGGATAAAGGAATAGAGAGTTAGAGGGGCAACCAAATAACAGAGGAAAAAGAAGGGCAAGCTAGGCCTGAAGTTAAAGCATGGCGACATCTTTGGAGAGCTTATCTGCAGAGAAAGCAACTCTATAAAAAAGAGAGATAAGGCCCTAATAGAATGGTCTTAAGGATTTAGCCAGAGTGTGGAGACTCTGGAAAAGAAAATAGGCCTTAAACTGGAGGCGATAGTAAGGAAAGTCCTCTAGACCATAAGCGAGGCGGTACAGGGGACTCGGAAAACCCCTAAAAAGAAAGGGGCGAAAGGTAGGAAGGGCCCAACAAACCAGAAAAAGAAGGGTGGTAGTTAGGAGACCGGAACGCCAGGGACAAGCAAGGCCACACCTTATAAGGGGCATGGCCTATAGGAAATAAATTAGGTCAAAAGAAAGACCTAGGTATAAGTAGTTGGCTAAAAGTACTGGCTAAAGAATAAATTAGAGTTGGCCAAGGCCAATAAAAAGGGACTAGTGTAGACAAAACCGGCATAGAACCTACGCGTGTTCATTAAGTTTAGAGAGAATATTCTAGATAAAGTAGTTACAGACCAGAAGATTAGGGAAGTAATAGGAGACTCTAAAGGGATTTAAGGAGTTAGCAGAACCAATAGAGCACTAGCGGTGGCTTATAAAGGGCCCATATGGTAAAGTAGACTATTGGAAAAGAGGGAAGAAATTATCCAAGTAATAGGGTGCACTGGGATAGAAATAGCTAAAAAGTAGGATAAGTTCCTAGTTAGGAACATTCCTAAGATAAGAATAATAGACGGGCGGAGTATGGAGATAAACACCGCCGACGCCAAACTAGAAATAAGGCTAAGGTATAAGGAAGCACTAAAGAAGGTACTAATAGTGCTAAGCAGAGGGGATAAAAGTATATATGGAATCATATACTACTTTAGCGAAGGAAAAGGCCCTAGTATGCACGTTAGGCTGTTTAGAGGCTAGATAGGACTAGTTAAAGTAGGGGAGAGAGAGAGACCAAGGCTATATAAAAACTGCCTTATATACCACCTTGGCCTCTGCCACAAGGAGAAAAAATGCACGAAGTGCAGAGGAAGGTACTACAAGGAGTGCCCAAATAAGGAGAAGTGCGCTGGGTGCTTCTCTAGGAATTATAAGTAGGATAACTAGTCCTGCCCACTCTAACCAAGGAAGACGGCGCAAGGATGGGAATACCACAATGGATAGACTATAGCTGAAAGAAGGCGTTAGAACATTAAGGTAGGCAAGTAAGCAGATAAGCTTGCCTAGGAGAAAGGAGAAAAGAATGCTTAGTAATAGAGTACACTATACTAAGCAGGAACATGGGGAAGGGGGCGGTAGCATAGAAGTTATTGCTATAGACTAGGGAGGAGAGGAAAGTAACTATGGTATTTATCTAAGAACCTAGGCTATATAACCTAAGCAGGAAAATAATAAAGACGTATTTAGCGTATAACGTGTTTAAACCTATATAAGACTGGATAAAAGAGGTACTAAAAACCTTAACGTTCGTTAGAAAAGACGTTATTGCGCACTTAGTTAACCAGACCAACAAAGACATAATAACAATAATGCTAAAAAACGGCCTATATATACATAACGTGTACAGACTAGCAGAAGACGGAAGCAGTAGACCTATAATAAGGAGGGTAACGGCGATCCCCGCAATAAGAAATCAGGTAGTAGCTAGAGACTTTAACAAGGTAGGGCTACGGACTGCAATAGAAAAAGGAGGTCCAGCCGGTTATAGTAAGATAATAAAGTAGACACTTAGCAGCTAGCTAGTGCTAAATAACATAAACGTTCTAATAAGGAAAGGGAGGATGCTAGACTTTATAATATCAAGCATCCTAGGAGCAGCTGCGTGGGTAGACTATAAGGCCGACTACGGCTCGGATTACTTACCACTATAGATTACAGTACCCAAACCTAAGCTAGTTAGGGAGAGGGAAGTGGATATAAGAAGGGTTAACCTAGAAAAGTTCGCGAAATCCTATAGGAAATTTGTGGCCATAGAAGGGATAACACTAGAAGCAGAGGTAAGGGAGTTTTAGAAATACCTAAGTTAAACAACTAAAGAAGCCGGGAGAAAGAAACCTAGAGGAATAGTACTAGCACCTTAGTAGAATAACGAACTTAAAGAGGCTAAGAAGGAGTATATCCACGTAAAGAAATTGTAGTTAGCCAAAGTAGGACCAACCAAAGCACTCACAAACCTAAGAAAGAAGCTAAAGAGAGCTAAAAAAGAGTATTAGCTAAAGCAGATAGAAGGAGCCACCACTATAAGCGAAGTATGGAGAATCGTGGGGTGGAGGAATAAGGTAGAGTTATTTTAAGCGCCCAGGCTAAAGGGGCACGAAGAAAAACTGGTGGAAAAGCAAATTACTAAGATAACAAGAATGCTCCTTGTGTATAAAAGCGACACGAGAGAAGAGGTTAAAATAGGCGACCAGAGCAAGGTATAGGAGCCACTAACAGAACAGGAGGTCGAAAGGGCAATAATAGGGGTCAATACAATGGCACCTAGGGTAGACGGGATCACAATACCGGTACTAAAGGTGGTGTGGGACAAGGAGGGTATTAAGATCTATAGAATATTCAACGGAGTCCTAGCGAGAGGGGTGCACCCCTTTAAGAAAGCCAAGGTGGTCCTACTATAGAAAGCAGAAAGGGACCTAAGTATAGTAAAAGGGTAGAGGCCTATCTCCCTGCTGTCAGTGCTAGGAAAGGGACTGGAGAGAGCCGTGGCTATAAGGCTAAGACGGCAAGGCCTTAAGAAAGAATAGTTTGGGAACCTTTAAGCAGGAGGGATCCTAGGAAGATCGGCGGTTAACCTAGTAAGGTGTGTTCTACACCAGGTTAACAAAGAAAGAAAATAAGGATAATGCACCACAATAGTTTTAATGGACGTAAAGGGCGCCTTTAACGGAGTCCGGCTAGAAAAATTATACTAGAGCATGGTTAAGACGGGGGTACTAGGTCACGTGGCGGCCTAGGCGGTAGATATATATAAAGGGAGACTCGCCTTTTTAAGGTAAGGGCAAGACAAAGGGAACCTACTAGAAGTGGATAATAGGATCCCATAAGGATTACTAGTATTACTAGTACTATTTGCAATCTTACTAGCGTCCATATTCTAAGGACACTATAACAGGTACGGGTATGTAGACGATATAGCGGTAACGGCAGGTGGCTATACAGCTAAGGAAGCCGCCGCGAAAGTTAAAAAAAAAGTAAAAAAGGTAATTAAAGAGCTAGAAGACAAAGGACTTAAGGTAGAGAAGAAGAAGACCGAGTTTATTATTTTTAGGAGTAGAAAGAAACCCAAGCAAAGGGTATCCATTACTATATAAGGCGAAAGGGTAGAAGCCGCGGACACTATAAGGTATCTAGGGGTGCACCTAGATAGATAGCTTAACTTTAAAGAGCACGTTAAAACAAGATATATAAAAACTGGAAGCATATTAGCACTTATCCAAAACGTAGCTAACACCCAAAACGGCTTATCCGTAAAAGGGTGCAGGCAGATCGTTAAGGCAGTAGTGGAACTGTCCCTGTTATATGGGTCAGAGGTTTAGTAAAAAGGTTTGATAGTAACGGGCAACTAAGAGCCGTTAAAGGCGTGCACCTATTAAGGCACGTAGACAGAGCACTTAGGGCTGTATATAAGGCAGCCTTACCGGTATACAAGACAACCCTAACGCCGGTAATTAAGTACGAGCTGGAAGTACTAAACGCTGAAGCTAAAGCAGAAGAACTCTAATACGCGGACTCCCTAAGAATGGGCTAATTACCGAGGAATTACCCCCTAAAAGGAAGGACGATAGTTGATTAAAGGCTAGGCTATAAAACCCAGCTAAAACAAGTATATAAGTATCTACACCTACGAAGAGAACTAGCCCCGCTAAAAGTAGTAAGGAAAGTAGATATAACAAGAAGGAAAGTTAATATAACGTTAGAGGAGCACAAGGTAAGCTACCTCTAGATAACCAAAAATAACTATAAAGGGTACGTCCTGTCGGTAGAGATACCGGCAGGCGTAGTAGGGACATATATAATCCAAAACCATATAGGGAGGATTATAAAACAAGGCTCCGTATACCTAGGCCCTAGGGCGATAAGGGAAGACGGAGCAATAATAGCAATAAGGGAGGCGTATAAGAACGCCCCTAAAGGGATGCGGAACTTTACAGCTCATACAAGAGACCCCAGAGCTGCGTAAGTGGGAGAAGGGAGGGCTATCCTAACCACAAGCACTAGAGTAGCTTAAGAAGTCAGGAACTTAACCATAACAAGGCGGTAGGGGGTTAAGTACCTATAGGAGTGCCCAGACTACGCCAAGGCAGCGTAGGTAATACTAGACTAGAAAAGGAAAGACGAATACTACGCTACGCAGGGGTAGCTAAAAAAGTTCATCTTTAAAAGGAAGAAAGAGAGACTTAAGTAGAAGTAGGAGGAACAAAGGCCTAGGTCCTACTAGGAATTAGGACTGGAGTTTAAAAGCCCTTACGCGGTAATTAAGAATAGGGAAATTACGGGCTATCTAATAGCCCTAAGATCCAGTTATAGAAACTTTTAGGAATACCACAAAAGGTTCCGTTATAACACCTATCTCAAATACATATGTGGTTTAAGAAAGTTGAAGAAACACCTACTATTTTGCACGCAAGTAAATAGAAAGTCGGATAGACTTATCCAATATATTAAAAAGAGAAAGGTCGGCTTTAGTAAATTTGCATATCTATATATAAGGGGCCTAAAGACTCTAGCCAAATGGCTAGAGGAAATAAAGTATTACTAGATAAGCTAAATAGGGATCTGAAGGCGAACTATAGAATAAAGACACGGGAATCTGATTTAGGTTTCAGGCGTTAGTAAAGGATAAGTAGGACGGGGATTTCTTACTCCTACTTGTTATTTAATGTTGGAAACAGGTACTAGACGAGTTACGTTTCTCTCTAGATAAAGGGAACCTTAGGGAACCCAAATACTTCGTGGAGAAGCAGAGTGTAGTTTAACCCAGGGCTAGCCTAGAAAGGTGTATTCCGTTGTGGTACGCGGGCGCGGCCAAGGCCGCTGCGCGCTACTAGGAAGGCACGGTCCAATGGCCTAGCGGCCGCCGCGGACGTTAAATAAATCTCTCTCTGTTAAGTTCTCTAGCAATCCTCTTGAGTCTCCACGACAGCCGTATATAGCTATCAATTCTACGAATCTGATGCTTGTTTATCTAGCGTTCGCATGTGATATATTGTTATCGTAACAAGGAATATATATAGACAGCTAAAGAATTAGCTATAGTTGGCCTATTTCCTGAGAAACTTATCTAAAATCTCCAATCCAATTTATTTAGTAATTTAATATAAGCGTCACTGCCTATTTTTATTACTTATATTGCTAATAAAGGTCGAGGAGTTCTAGAGCAATTTATTATCAAATCCATTTGGATTAGTAATCTATTTAAATTGGATCCTTTTTAGTATAGATAGTTAGAGCTAATCTGCATTAGCTATAAATCTACTAATTTTTTTTAGCAGCGTGGAGTGGATTTCAAGGCTTTAGAGCTTTAAGAGCGCTAGTACTATACCTAATATAATAGTAGCTAAGCCTAATATAGTAGTAACTAAGTCTAATATAGTAATAGTAGGTATATGCGTAAGGGGGAGAGGCTAAAAAGGAAATTAAAAAAAGTATAGGGGCATATAGGTACGTGCCTATATATATATATATAACTTTATATAATATTACTTGCGATTATATAATAATAAGATAAGAGAACTTCCGCTATAACCTAACTATATATATATGCTATATATTAACACTAGAGCTCTATAGCCTTAAATCTTCTATATAAAATATATTAGTGCGGTAGTAAGCTACTATATATAACTTACTAGATAGCGGCAATAATTTCCTAATTACGTCGCGATACTAAAGCATGCGTAGCTAAACTACGCGCTAAAATAATAATTTACTAAAATGCCATGCCGGTGCTAGTAGGGAGGGTGCTAACCCGCTCTGGCCATACCCTTAAGAGTATAGCTAGAGCGGCTTAGCTGTCCTTCCTACTAGTATAATTAAGGTATTTATCTACCTCCTATAAGACTAGCGTGGTAAATCCTTATAAGTAAGCCATCTTGTTATCGGCTGAGATAGTTCTTAAAGATTTAACATAGTAAAATAGTTAACTATATATATAAGCTTATCCCTAGACCCCTTTATAAAATAGAGATATAAAAGAAGTAAAGAGTATAAATTAGATTATTAATATCCCTCTATAAAGATGCCCTAAGTCCTTAAGATTTATTAAGCTTAAAGTTATATATCTATATCTTTCCTAATCCAATACCAATACTAATTACGTTTTTAGATATAGTTAAATATAATAGCCGGTACTCTAAGGGTAGCTATACTAGCTTTTATAACTTATATATTATCCACGCTCTATCTAAACTTAAGGCTATATGTTAATACTAAAGATACTAAGGCTCTATAGTAGTTGTTATTAGTTCTAAAACTAAGGATATATTAATAATAATAGCACCAATTTTAGTGTAAAGATATAAGCAGGTAATATTAAATAATATATCGAAAAGTATAAGGCCAGTGCTAAGCGTCTATAGGTACTTGCCGCTGCGTATATTCTAGATCTTAACCGTCCTATTAAATAACGCCGACGCTAGTCATATTAAGTTATAGGAGAAGGCCACCGAGTTAATAGCACCGCTATAGCCCCTAAGCGTCTATAGGTACTCGCCACTGCACATGCCTTAGATCTTGACCGTCCTATTAATTAACGCCAACGCTAGCTATATTAAGTTATAGAAGAAGGCTACTAAGTTAACGGCACCGCCGTAGCCCTTAAGCGTCTATAGGCACTTACCGCTGCGCGCGTTTTAGATCTTAACTGTGCTATTATATAACGCCAACGCTAGCTATAATAAGTTATGGGAGAAGGCTACTAAGTTAACAAGATTGTTGTGGCCCTTAAGCGTCTATAAGCACTTACTACTACGCGCGTCATAGATCTTAACCGTCCTATTATATAACGCCGACGCCAGCTATATTAAATTATAGAAAAAGGCTACTAAGTTAACGGAATCGCCGTAGCCCTTAAGTATCTATAGGTACTTACTGCTGTGTATATTTTAGATCTTAACCGTTTTATTAAATAATGCTAATACTAACTACGTTAAGTTATAGGAGAAGGCTACTAAGTAGACAGTACCGCCGTAGCCCTTAAGCGCCTATAGGTACTTACTACTACGTGTATCCTAGATCTTAACCGTCCTATTAATTAACGTTAATGCTAGCTATGTTAAGTTATAGGAAAAGGCTACCAAGTTAACAAGATCGCCGTAGCCCTTAAGCATCTATAGGCACTTACCGCTACGCACGTCCTAGATCTTAACCGTACTATTATTTAACGCCGATGCCAGCTATAATAAGTTATAGGAGAAGGCCATTAAGTTAATAGTACCGCTATAGCCCTTAAGTGTTTATAGGTACTTACTGCTGCATATATCCTAGATCTTAACCATCCTATTAATTAACGCCAGCGCTAGCTATATTAAGTTGTGGGAGAAGGCCACTAAGTTAATAAGATTGCTGTAGCCCTTAAGCGTCTATAGGAACTTGCCGTTGCGCGCGTCTTAGATCTTAACCGTATTATTATATAACGCCGACGCTAGCTATATTAAGTTATAGAAGAAGGCTACTAAGTTAAAGATACCGCTATAGCCCTTAAGCGTCTATAGGCACTTACTGCTACACGTATTCTAGATTATTAATATATTTAAATAGCTAGAGGCTCTTATATAAGCTGCTACTACTAAGGTATTAAAAAACTATTAGTACTATAAGGTTGCCACTATAATTAAAGCGCCTAATATACCTAAAGCTAAGTAGCGACTCTATAACGCTAGAGGCCTATATTTTAACTAGTAAGACATTAAAAAGACTAGAAGATACTAAAAGAAGGCAAATCTGGATATATATTAGGTTGGTAAGCTGTTTCTATTAATATATAAGAGCTAAAGGCTCTTAACTGGCTTGATAATTAACCTGGTAAATAGCTCTAGAGTTAAATTAGTGGTCCTTAGTACGCGGGGCTTGCTAAACTTCTTTATTTAAATATTTTATATTAAAATCTAATATTTAATAGAATAGTATATGTCTGCTAAAATTACTATAAACTGTTCCTATAATGGTATAGAGTCTTATGGTATTGTATTCGCCTATTTTAATTAAATTAAAACCCTCCAGCTATGTGGCTACCTTATACTTATAGATGCTATATATAAGATAAACTGGCTTAAATAGCTGCTCTATACTATTATGGTTTGTAATAAATATGGCTACTAGGTACTGGGTGGACATTTCCTTATTAAAAAGGAAGACGGCGATATTGTAGCTAAAGCGTTAAAGGTGTTTAAGCAATAGTATTAAAGCTACTCTACTATTTACCCTAGTAGATACCAGTTAATATAGTGATCGCTAATAAACAGCAACTAGGTATGGTGGGTGTGGAGGCTAGCGACTTCGCTATATACTTACTAATAACTATATTAGCAGTCTAATAAGCCTTTAAGCCTTTTATAAATATAGATTTTATTATAGATTATCTACTCTATATAGTATACCCAGAATAGGCGCTTAAACGTAACTTTGCTGGTAAGAAGTACGCCAAAGTTCTATACTATATAATTGTTGCCTTAAAGTTTTAGTTAAATATATATAAATGTTGTAATAGTATAAGGGAGGCAATTAAGATCCTGGAGTGTAGGAAGGACTATAAAAGGCTTAGCTATCTTATTAAGGAGTGGTGGGATAAAGGAGTGGTGGGACACTAGTAACACCTAGGCAAGCTACATATATTAATATTTAATGATCCTTATATAGATTAAGGATATAAATCCGGTAGAGAGCTAGCATGTAATAATTAAATATAAAGCCACTAAATTAAGTATGCAGTAATTTAGCCTTAAAGGCGTTATCTAATATATTCTTACTATTTCTAAGGAGTACGATCTACGCGCCTATAAAGCCGCTATGGATTTTTAAATAAAACGCGATTCTATGGTTACTAAGGAGCTATAGCTGGCCGACTTTCCTTATCCTGTGTAGTAGCTTATTACCTAGTAGATAAAGCTTGCTAATAATATAGTAGAGGACAATAAAGAGCTTATATTACTAGAAGATAAGAATATCTATATCTATTCTTTCTATCGTCGCTATTAACTGCCCTGCCGCTATATTTAGGCAAACTACCTTTTATATAGCTGTTTAAAGGAGGACTATAAGTATTGGGCGCATATATAGGAGGAGTCCAGCTATAAAATATATAAGACTATAGAGTCTATATATATAGAACAAGGCGTTAATAACAAAATTGGTGCTCTAGAGCGTTACTAGCTAGAAGTTTAAGAGACCTTAGAGTTAATTAAGGCATAGTACTATAAGATCGAGAGTTAGGTGCGGGAGCTATATCGAGATATAGGTAATTAGCTTATCCGCTAGTAGTTAAATAAGCTTATTACTGTTAGCGGTAAAGTTTAGAAGGCTAGTATAGAAGAATTTAAGCGCGAATCTGGCGTTAAAGTAGAGAGAACTTGGATTAAGCGACTGGTAAAGCCTTAGATAGATATTAATGGGAGCTTAATTAATCTAAATATAGTAATAAGCTCTGCCTACTAGCCTAGTAGTAATAAGAATAAATAAATACTCTAAGATTTAATTATAATAGAGGATTTGTATAAGGATTAAAAGCTTTAAATTTAATAATAAGGGTAATGTATTGTTTTGACATCTAATGCGTTATGGGCGCGATAGTACACACACACTAAATTACTATAGGGCAAGTATATTACAAATACGCGTTAGGATTTAGTTTTATAAGCAATATAACTAACCCTATTTAATTAACTACCTCCTATAAAGTAGTTAGGGTTTAATTATATTTACCACTTAAAGCCAAAAGATTGCCGTTAATTTAGCGTATTAAAATATTGTTAAAGTTTCTGAGATAGACAAAGAGATAGCTATATAGATGCTAGCTAAGTCCTTGGCCAACCCAAGCCTTCTTAGAAATTATTAAGATATAGCTAAGGCTGGTTAAGCAACTTACCTTTCTCCCCTAGCTATCGCCTAGGTAGCTGCTTATATTAGCAAGAATAAGATTATATTTATAGACTATCTCTTACTACTAAAAGAACAGGAAGAAAGTGCCATTAAAATTCTTAGTAAGGACTTTTAAGACGAGGCATAATATTAGGACGTTAAGAATCTGGTGGCCACTACCTAGCTAATTTTATTTAACTAGATCCAATACTATAATCCTCTAGCGGCAAAATACTTATTAATTATATCCTATATAGACTTAAAGGCTATTTTGTGGTCGCTCCTATTACTAGCAAAGTTATATAAAGTGGAAATTAATATAATTGGCACTCTAGATGCGTACTTATTTATTAATAGGCAGTCTATAGGTCAATTGCTAGATCTCTACCGACTTATATACCTTGTTACCTGTAACTAATTAATAAAAGAGAACTCTTTAGCGAGATGGGAAGCTAAGGCTATTGCATAACTAGAAAAAGTCTTTTTAAATAATAACTATATAAATTGGAGCATTTGGAGAGCCTATTTACCATATATATAATATATTTTAGGTTCTACTCTTAGATTAAAGGGACTGTAGTCTAAAAGCGTTAAGCAGCTAGCTAAGAGCTTAGTTTTACTAATAGTAGACTACGCGTTACTAATATAGTACCCGCTTGCGATATAAGAGCTAATATAACTCCTCTAGCAGGCGTAGAGGATTATAGTATAAGCTATTATTAAAGGGTTCCGCACTATTGCTCTGTTAATAGTAGAGGTAGAAGCCGGCTTGCTCCCCCTTAAGCAAAAACTGCGTAACTAAGCTATTGCGTTCTAGGTGTTAATCTATAAACTAGGCAAATTACATCCTTACTAGGTGATTTAAAGATAGAGGCTCTATAGACAGCACTGGTCGCCGCTCTAAAGGACGGTAGAGATATACGAGGTTATCTAAGTAAATAAAGTGCTAGAGGTTAAACCATATATATATCCGCTATAGGTGGCTAAGCCTAATATAGTAATATACAAAGACGAAGAGTATGTTTAAGCTATTATTAAAGACTATAAGCTAGGGCAGGTTAATATATACGTTAATATATTAGTTCGCAATAGTAGGGCAGGAGTTGGCTTATATGTCATGCTATCTAAAATAATATTTTTAAAAATGGTGGTGGGCTCTAACTAGGCTAATGCCTATCTTATAAAGCTCCTAGTAATTAGCAAGGCAGCTAACTGACTATAGGACCCTATTTACACGGCTATTAACTAAGTAGGTTTTCTAATACCTGCTTCTAATATAAGAATATTCTCCGACTTATAATTAGCGTTACTATTAGTATAGAGCGAGAGGGCTAGAGCCTGCTAGAAAGTAGTTATAGAGATCCTAAAGAAGCTTTAGCTAAATAATATTACACTATACTGGATTCCAGGCCACTTAGGATTTATAGGAAACGAAAAGGCCGATAAGCTTACTAAAGCAGCAATAAGACTAGAGAGCGAGGAGCTACTATAGAGAAACGGCCTCCTATAGTACCTTGTGACGCAAGCCTTAAAAAGAGCCAAGATAATAATAGGACCGCTTTTATTAGGAAGATTTAATACTAGCAAGAGCAGAAAGTATTTAGTTAGCGCCCTATAACGGCCTATACCTTAAATAGTATATGGCCATAATAGAATATATATATATATATAAATGTGTGTTCTATATCTAACGCTTTACTAAATACATAAGGTGGGGGCTAAGTCACTATATGGAAAGTTATAATAGCTGCACTTAAAGGAAAGCCCGTTTCGTTAGTAACTATAACTTAAAAGGCGAATAAAGGTCTTTATACAACCTAATAAGCTTAGTGTGGCGTCTTGTCTTAGCTAAGAGATATATTATATAGATGCTTAGCGTTTTCTTAATAACTTTGCTAGTAGATAGGAAAGCTATATAGAAATTTTATTACTAGATTGGGATTTTTTACGCCATTTGCTTAAAAGGAAAAGTAAAGGTTAAAGATAGGAGCGAGGAGGTTTAGGGGATTGAGTAGACCCTAAAAATAAAGTATCTAATTTTAGGCGCTCAAAATATTTAAAATTAGAACCCTCTTAGAAACTATAAAAATAGTATAAGTTAGTAAGGCTTAGCGAAGCGTGCCAACTAATTAAAAGCCGAGAAGCTAAGGATAAAAATAAATACTGGCGATTTGCCCATTTATGGAGGCCCTTGTAGTTCTATTACCTGCGGTTCTATTCCCCTAGGTTACTGCTAGGGCCTCTAATTATATTGAAGTAGTTATAAAGGCTTCGGCGGCAATTCCGGGTTAGCGGTCTCTATTAGCTGCTTTAAGATCTAAAGGGTTGATAGGCCTTGGACGCTGCCGCCGTTAAGGGTAAGTAGGCAGAGTTTATGCCTGGGCATAGCTGGAGAATAGATAGGTAGTAAGGCTTAGTGGAAATATATAGTAGTATAAATAGTAGTCCATCTTTAGCTTAAAAAGGCTAAGAATATAGGTGCGGCTAATACCTAGCCTACTTTAGCTGCTAAATAAAAGTGGTCTTTCTTTTTACCGCCTAGGCTATAGAGTGAACTGGTATAATATAGGTTTAGGTGGGGTATTCTAAGGGATATTTCTTTTTTAGGATGGTCCTAAATTAGCTATAGTAAAGACTTTTACGGAGATTCCTAGTAATTACTATAACTTAGCTAAGAGTTGCATTATAATTAAAGTATCTATTTTCTAATTTATAAAAATAAAGCGATGTAAATACTATTAAATAGTATGCTTTCTTGTAAACCCGTACGTAAAATCCGTACGTAAAACCCGTATGCGAAACCCCTAAGCGAAATATATTACTCCCAACTATTATAGTACTTAATATTATGGGTACTCCCTAATATTATAGGTGCTCCCTATTACCGTAGGCACTTTTACTTATAGGTACCCCCCTTTATTATTATTATTCATTGCTTAACGTCCGATTCGGATCCCTATTGGGCCCACGCGGACTACTCCTTATATACATGTGGGGAGAAAACTCTTTTGAGAAAACCTCGTGATCCGTCTCCCCGCCTTTTGGGACTCGCCTGCGAGGCGCCTGCGAGTCACCTGTGGTGCTCTACTACCTTACTTTTTGACCTCCTTGGGAACCACTGCTACCCCCCTTTATTATGGGTACTTTTTATTGCTATAGGTACTCCTTTTTGTTATAGGTACTCATTATTATAGGTACTCCTTACTATTGGGAGTACTTACTAATATTAAGGGTACTCCCCATTGTGGGTACTCCCTTTTATTATAGGTACTCTATGCTTTTATAGATACTCTATGCTATTATAAGTACTCTATGCTTTTGTGGGTACTCTGGGTTATTATAGGTACTCCCTATTATAGGTACTCCCTATTATTGTAGGTACTCCGCATTATTATAGGTACTCCGCATTATTATAGGTACTCCCTATTGTTTAGGATGGTCTCCCTACACTAATATTAATTAAAAGTCGTATTTTTATTTTACTAATTCCGCCTCGCGGCTAGCGGCTCCTTTATGTGCACTAACAATTCCTTACGCAAGTAGGCCACTAAATATTATGCGTAAAAAAATGTAATTTAAGCTTGCATTTCTGCTCCTTATTAACAGAAAATTATATAACAAGGTATACTGCACCTAAGTGTTAAGATAAGTAATTTAGTGCTTCCCCTTAATCTATACCTCTACCTAATTTAATACCTCCTCTATATGACGAGAGAGGACTTATTAGGTAATCTACCCTATTTTATATATAAATACCAGCGAGGCAGTATATAGAAATTAAGAAGGAGGAACTCTCTTACCTTTTAACTTAAGGTTTACCATTTAACTGCTTGCGATTATATAATTATTACGTGTATGTGCTTGTCGTTGAAACTTCTATTAAAGTTATAACACGTAACCCTACCCTTAAAGGTAATAGTATAGGCCTAGGTTAATAGCTATAAAATTAATATTAACTTTTATATAAATATATGCTAATAGTACGTATTCTAATGCTAAAATGTTAAATATGACTATAAGCAGCAACTAAAGTATAGTGCTTTTTATATATCCTTATAATCGGGGTTATTGTCCGCTATATACTTCGCAGCCCTCTTCTCTTGCTTTATATACCTCGCTTTATTATTAGAAGCTATTCTTTCTAGTAGTGTTTCTGGTCTTTTAAGTTTCTTAACTCTAGGAAGAATAGAGTATTTAATAAGTACTATTTGCCCTTAGATCTTGTCCTTTACGGCAGTAAGGTATTGGCATAGTCCTTAAGTAGATAAGAGTATCTCTTGACCTTTTTGCCTCCTTTTTTAACTCTTTATAAGTAAAGTCAGATAGTTAAATTTGTAAACCTAGATAAGTGGTAGGGTTCCCCTTATTGTTATAAGATACCTAATTTAGAATATTAGAATATTATAATGCGAGAATATTGGCCTTAAACTAGATATATACCTCGTCTCTATTTCTTAAATTGCTCCTAACTGATCCCTATTGTTTGTATAGAATATATAAGTTCGCTATACCGATAACGTCGCCTATTGCCGTATTTAATAACCAGACCTATAACGACCTGTATACTAGTCTAAGTCTAAAAGGTAGTCTTTGGCTAGCTAGTCTAGCCTTATAGCTTAATAAAGCTATAACTTGGAGTGTTGCTAAGGAGTAAATAAAGGCCTTCCTAACCAAAATAAGCTTTTAAAGCAATATCATGGTTAAAATCGCTAAGATCCTTAAACTTGGCGCTCTTTACTCCCCTACTATATAAATTTTATATGTCTTTAACTTGTCAGGTTTCTAAAGGTTTAGTTATATAACTATCTTACTTCCTAAGGATTAAGTATTATAAAATGGAAATATAACCTGCAAATAGCTAGGAGGAAAAAGGATACTTAGGATATAAAGAGATATCTTCTATACTATACCTTACTACGCTATATAACAGAGCGCAGAATCTAGTTAGTATCTACTAGCTTAAATTAAGTAAAGATAAGAGTTGTAGGCTGGCGCTATACAGTTATAAGAAACTGGAGTTATCTATAGGCGTTAATATGTAAAGAACCGTGCCTATTATTCCTATGATAAATAATATACGCATTTTATAATATCCCTTTATAATATCTTTATAATACGTAGAAGTCCATTCTTTTAAACTGTTTATTTGTATCGAGTATAATATATAGCTGTTATACTAATATTTAAAGTATCTGCTCTGCTTATTAGTCTTATAATACAGTTCTGCTACTTTATTATATTGTGTTGGTAAAAGGGGGGGGGTAGCTGGGCGGTTTATTTAAGCTCGGCGACGGTTATGTGACTATATATAGGCCATATTGTAGATATCTTTAGGGGCGATTAAGCTCTATAGCTTCTTTCTTATAAAGCATATTATATATTTTCTGCTAGCCTAGTTAGTGGTCTAATATATTGTTACATAGTGGAAAATGTAGGTATCTAAGCTGTTTGTGAGCGGTAGACTCTAGGGGGTAGGCGGTATAATTCTTAGAGTAAACGTTTATTCCTAGCGTTAGTAATTTATAGTCTATAAGATTGTGATAGAACATAGTATATGCGATATTGTGCTAACTAGGAAACAAACTTATAAATCCATTAAAGTTAAATGACGTTAATACGTTTTACAGTAGAGGAAGCCAAAGAATCGGTTATCCCGATGTTTTTGTAATTAGTAAGTATAAGCGCCAACAGTACTCTTCTGTTTAATATTTTAAGTGGGTGGGATTACAAACACTATCGCTTTGCTGTATGGTAAGTGGCTATTATTAATTCTAACGCTAGTAAGAGAGGAATAAGATTATATTCTAGGAGCAAAGCGAATTACGTTATGCTGCAAGGCAGTAAGGTTTAGCTCCATGCGGCTGGGGATGAAAAGTTATAAGTTTAATCCTATTCTTAGACGTGTTTAAAGCTCTTAAAAAGGACACGTTGCTAATAGTTAAGGCCGGTTCGAGTAGCTATAACGGGCTAAAAGCGCCTTAAGGCGGAAGTAGGTTTTGCTAACAACTTTACTTAGCTATATAATATAAGGCAACAGTAATGTATATTTGAGTTATAATTAAGTCTCCTCTATTTGGTATATAAAGGGGAACTAAGTTTGCTAGCAAATATATAAGGGGACCTTAGAACTTTTCTATTAGAAATATAACTATAACCAGATAGCTGTGCAGCTAAAATGTACTCTATAACTAGTAATGCTCTATAACCTAGCCTACCCTAATCGCTCTTCCTACTTACCCCCTACTTACCCTACTTACCTTACTTACCCCTTATCTTACCTAGCATCCTTTATTAAAGTGGCCCTGCTTACCTCTAGAAACGGAAAGAGCTTTTACTAAGGTAAATATTTAAGTAATATTTAGTTTGTTATTAGAGCCAGAAATATAGGCTAAGATAGTATTAGGTAGTATATAGCTTTAATTATAGAGGCTATAAGCCATAAATAATGCTATAAAATTTTAGACGTAATTAAAAGTATAGATATATTATATCTATATTTTAATATTTATGGTTATAAAAAAGTATAGCAATAACTATAAAATTGTAAATTGGTGTTAATATAAGTAATATATATATATATATTGCATCTAGAATAAATCCGTATTATAGTAAAATGGATAATAATATATTCTTTATAATTATAAAGAATATAAACGCCGTTAAATGCTTTTATTTTTAAATAAATAATCTAGGGCGTTAATTAAGCCTTCTTGCCGCTATTTTAATATTTATATATCTTTTTTATCCATTATATAGTATTATAATAATAAATTTAGTAGGCAGAGAATTAAAAAATTTAATTATAAAGCGTAAAAGGCGTATAATTAATTAATAATTTATTGCTTAACGTCCGATTCGGATCCCTATTGGGCCCACGCGGACTACTCCTTATGTATATGTGGGGAGAAAACTCTATTTGAGAAAACCCCGTAATCCATCTCCCCGCCTTTTAGGACTCGCCTGTGAGGCGCCTGCGAGGCGCCTGCAAGTCACCTGTAGTGCTCCTACTACCTTACTTTTTGACCTCCTTGGGAACCACTGCTGCCGTAACAAGCCTACGGACGCGCTAGTATCGCAAACTTTACTCTACTACTATAGAGTCATTAGGGGGCGCCCGTCGAAGGCGTATAATTAGCATGGAATTATATATATATTGCGAACTATATCTATTACTAAAAGAATAGCTCTTATAAAGAAGCGTAAATATATAGCTTTATTATGGCTCCAATATAGATATATTGCTAATATAATCTGCTATAGTTTAACAATGTTTAAAAGAGCTAGAAAAATTAAGAAAATAGGCCTATACTAGCAAAGGAAAGGCTAATGCTATATTTATAAGTATGACAACGTCTAGGAGCGCTTGCTATACCTAGCCTAAGAGACTAAACCATCTAGAAGAACCCTAAAAAACACCTAGAGAATCCCCCTAAGATATATACATTATAGAAGAGGTATATATTAAACGATAGTAGTATACAGTTACGCGTGACCGCCAGAACTACACTTAATAATCGCTCCCTATAATAAGAAGGTTAGGCAAATACCATATTATAAAGCGGAAAGACCTCTATTAAAAAGGCATCTAACAAAATATAAAGCCTATTAGACGCATCTAGTATCTAAAACTGTAGGGAAGTAACTGTTGGGAATGAGACGAGTAGTCATTACGTGTCATTACGTGTCGCCGCGGCACTAGCGTGGCGAGGAGCCTTAAGCTCCTCGCCCTCCCCTAATTAACAAGAAGCTATTAACCAACATCACTATAACCTACTCAAGTAGTCGTTATTGGTGAGTCACCCTGTGTGACCAACACTAATCAGTGGTTGAATATACAGTCAACCACAAAGCAGCTAGGTTTTCAAACAGAAGAGACAGTCTCATACAGGGGTGCCATATGCGCTCATATAGAATGGATCCCGGCGATACTGTGCTACCTTAGACTTGCAGAAAACTAGTAACAGAAGTGTCACTAAGTACTAGGAGATACCAAGTTACATCTATTACGCAGAACAACTACGTTTACAAAGATTTGGTTAAGTACTTTAGGTTAGAAGTATCACTAAACCTAAGGTCCCAAGTCAACATCCAAAACGCGTTAACTACATCTCAAATTGCCTACCTTTTAACAGCAAACCTACAAGATCCTATAAAACCGAAAATCCTACCTATTTTTGACGTACAATACCCCATTAATTCTACACTTACCATGGCGTTAACCTACCCAAAGAAGTATGAGGAAGATATTAACCTAAAGACATAGAACAAAGCCATAATTAACCTTGCAAACGCTAATAAATAAGACTTAAATGGATTTTTATTACACCATATAGCACATTATAAGGACAGTAAATACAACGATACCGCGCTATAGGAATATATAAAGGAGGACTTTATTAGATAGATAAAGGAAATATAGGCCCCCATAAACAAGGATATTATACAGGACTTCTATAACTTCCTTTAGGAGAATAGAGTATTTGTCCCTAAGGACGGGGGTACTATTAGAGACAATATTCAGGAGTAGGTTATTAACATAAAAGAAGAGCACAAATAGACCCTATAAGAAATTAAGCACTAACTACGCACTATAAGGAAGCTTAACTTATAATAGAACCTAGGCAATACACCTCTAAAGACAAATCTACCTCCGCCTTTAACCCCTCTATATCCAATTCAACCCATAACTTTAATGTTAAATACTACACCCCAATAAGAGCAGGTATAGGATTCCATTACTTCGCGATTTAACAGCCTTTGGACTCCACTAACTAGACCTATATCCCCACTATAGCCTATAATATAAACCCCACCTCCATCTTAATCTCAAATTAGAGGTAGTTTAAAATTGCTTACAGAGCTTGTAAAGCTCTATTTAGATTAGAAAAAGAAGTTTGGCGGGGAATTATATAATATTCTCAATTCAAAACTATATATCTTCTATAACTGTTACTAAAAGGTAGGAATAGAGTCTAATTAATACCACAATGCCTATTCCGTTATGCTTAAGGGTCAAGCTAGTACCTTCTATTATAATCGTTTAGCAGGAAAAGGATATGATTTCAACCACATAATATATAAGTTAAGATGCCACTTCAAAACAGAAGAGAATAAGTAGCAGTATATATTAAAATAGAGAGAGACTACCTTCCTAAGGATCATTGCTACAAACCTAGGTATCCCTCAGCTTAATTATCTTCAAAAGCTCTTTAATCAACTTTAGATAATTTAGCGTGGTTTATCTAAATCATATTAAGAGGATTTCAGCCTACGCGATTAAGTCATTAGCGCATGCTAAGGCGTTAAAGAATGCAATCTTACTCTCTTTAATCCTACAAATACTTATAAAGGAGTGTATACTCAACTAAGATCTTCTATTAGCACTGCTCTACGCTCTTAAGAAGTACAGCAATTTAACGCCCAACTTTAGTCTACTTTAATCAACCTAGACGACCTAGCCGACCAACACGATTACAACTGGACTGATCAAATATATAGTGGCCGTGGTAGGTAATACAGCAGAGGGTACAATCAATGACTATAAAGTAAAGGTGGAGGTCCTCATAGAGGTTCATTTCAAAGTAATTACTAGAAGAAGTGCTACATTTATAAGAAACCAAATTGCTGGTTAACTAGGCATTCTCTTAATAAGTAAAAGGAGGCATATAATAAGTTTTGCCAGAGTGCAAGAAACGTCAAAAATTATAAGGTTACTACGGCCTACTTCTAAAGCTTCCTAGTTTAATATAAAGGCATAAAAGATCTCAAGAGTGAGGTTAATAAGGCTAAATAGCTCCTTATGGATATAGAATTTAAGGACTACTCACCCAACCAATACTTCACTAAGTATGGTGAGGTAGATAGCATATAAACCATTACTATTCTTAATAACCAATCTACGCTCCACTCTATCACAAAGTCAAATATCTTTAACAAGCCAAAGGAGAGTTCTATATTCTCCTTTAACAACAGATACTCGGCAAACGTCTTCTATAGTATTATGCCAGATACTGGAGCTATAGGAGTATCTACAGCAGGAGAACCTTAAGTTCAAGCTCTTTAGCAGCTTAATAGCTCTGTTTAGATCGACTAATCAACGGCAGGCCAATATACAATTCATTTTAGCAAGGGTACTGCAATCTCTCTTAACACAATTAAGGTTAAAACCCCCTTAGGGTACATTACTTTCCATATTATTCCCGCGAACACCCCATTTCTATTTTGCATTAGAGATATAGATAAATTAGGCGTTAAACTTAATAACCTTGAGAATATGCTTGTTTAGGGAGATAATCAGGTGCCTATTATACACAAATAGGGTCACCCCTAGTTGCTCCTTCATTAACTAAAAAAGAGCGTTACTTAAAGCCACTTGACTAAGTCAGAGCTACATCAACTACACTATCATTTTGGCCACCTATCCATTCACCAATTACTTAGGGTTCTTTAGCAAGCAGGCCATAAAGTTAAGGTTAAGGCAATTAAGCATCTTATAAAGTATTACTATTACTGCCAAATGAACCAGAAGTCCCCTAGCCGATTTAAGTTCACCCTTAAAGATAACTATGACTTTAACTTCTGTATTATTATTGATATTATATATCTTAGCGGCAAGCTAGTACTCTAAGTTGTTGACCTCTTAACCTCCTTTCAAGCCGCACGTTTCCTAAAGGATATATCAGCTAGGAACGCATAGAATACTCTTTAATTATACTAGATTAATGTCTACCTAGGACCCCCTAATTAAGTTATTCATAACATAGGAAGGAACTTCTTATCTACAGAGTTTCGGCAATAGGTAAAGGCAATGGAAATTAAGGTCAAGGAAGTCCCTATTAAGGCATATAATAGTATTAGAAAAGTAGAATAATATTATACGCCATTACAACAAGTATATAAGATTATTTCTTTAGAACTAGAGGGCGCTAGCAAAGAGCTTATCTTATAGATAGCTGTCAAGGCTGTTAATAATTCCACTAGCCCAGATAGGCTCGTACCTATATTACTAGTCTTTGGCGCCTACCCTTAAATAACCAACAAATTCCACCGTAACTATTTACCAAGTTCTACCGCAACTGTTCACCAAGTTCTACTGCAATCTGCGGACCCTTACTTCAGCCAGCTAATTAGGATTTTCCATCCCCAGGATGGAAAATCACTATTAGCTCGCTTACAACTAGCGCCTTAGCAACACCTTTGTATTCGTGTTAACCCCTAACAGCCTTCCTCTTCTCTTCTCCCTCTTCTTCTTCTTCTCTTCAGCTTAGTGTCTTTATATAATTTTGTTACTTGTATATAGATGGCAACCACAAAAGAAGAGTTGCCAGTGTCAGGAATGAGACAAGTGGTCGTCACGTGTCGTCACGTGTCGCCGCGGCACTAGCGTGGCGAGGAGCCTTAAGCTCCTCACCCTCCCCTAATTAACAAGAAGCTATTAACCAACATCACTATAACCTACTTAAGTAGTCGTTATTGGTGAGTCACCCTATGTGACCAATAGTAACTATTAGCTATAACAAACTAATATAGCTGGTAGAATGGCTCCGCTAGTCTAGTGACCTTTAGGCGCCTTTCTGGCAATCCCTTAATTAAATTCTCTAATAGCTAAGTAAAATTAAAAATAAATAAAACTCCCCCCTATAAGCGAACCGTACCTAGGCTGCTGTAGCTATACTCCTATAGTACAGGGAACCTACCTCCCTTAAGATAATAACTGGGTATATAATTATAATATAACTAAATATAGAAAAAGTAGAGGGGCTTAGGGGATAATTAGAAACAGAAGTGCTTATGGAGATTTATAAAGAGGTTTATAACGCTGTTATAGTCCATTACCTTAGGAGCGGAGATATTAGAGTTACCCTAAAGGATTAATAGGTAAAGGAATAAGCCGTAAGAGTAAGCAATAGGCTAGGAGAACGCATTGGCATAAAAGTGCTTTATAAAGATTACTTAGTTAAAGTACTGGCAGTTCCTATAAGCCTTAGGGTAGAAAAGGGCCGCCAGGTAGATAATACAGCTACTATATAGGAGATAGTAAAACAAATGAAATATCTTATACTAGGACTTATAATTACCTAGATCTAATAGCTCTAATAGAAAAATATAAACTAAGTATATAATAAAAATAATAAGAGGATATAAGGGTTGCTAGAGACTTGCTAGGGAGACACTAAACACACGCATGGCTCCTTTATTATTAGCGTACTTATACTAGAAATGTAAAAACTCCTTATCCAAAAAGGGATAATTATAAATAGTTATATATATAATACAAGGCTCTATAACTATAGACTATGGCTAGAATAATGCTACTAATATATATAATAGGGATACACCTAATCTACATACACAGTATAGGTGTGCTGCGGCCACTATACAGGTCCCTATAATATAAGACATTATATAAACCAAGACTAAAAAAAATGTATAAACTGCTACTAAAGTACACACAAGGCGTAGGAGAGAGTAGATTATATTAAATACAGGAAACGGAAGGCAAGGGCTTAATAGCTACAGGAATAACTGCATTGGGAAAATATTCGCAGGATAAGATTTAAGTAGACTTTAATTTTTATATTTCGTGTAATTAACATGCAATTTAACTAACTCGACACGCAATTAACTAACTTAACACGCAATTAATTAACTTAACACATAATTCAACTAATTTAACATATAATTAACTAACTTAACACGTAATTTAACTAACTTAATATATAATTGACTAACTTAACACGCAATTTAACTAACTTAATATGCAATTAACTAACTTAATACACAATTTAACTAACTTAATATGCAATTAACTAATTTAATATATAATTTAACTAACTTAATATATAATTAACTAACTTAATATGCAATTTAACTAATTTAATATACAATTAACTAACTTAATAACTTTAAAAGCTAACTATATATTTCTTAACACGCAATTAATCTACTTAGCAACTTTAAAAGTTAAATAATACGCAGTTAACCTACTTAATAACTTTAAAAGCTAACTATATGTTCCTTAACACGCAGTTAACCTACTTAGCAACTTTAAAAGGTAACTATATATTTCTTAACATGCAATTAAGGTAAAGTTATATGCTATATATTTAACTATTATATATTATCTAATATAATCTTATACAATCTTATATAGTTTTATTACTTGGAGGCTCTGTATAAGGCTCTATATAAGGCTCTACACGAAGCTCTATACGAAGCTCTATACGAAGCTCTACACAAAGCTCTATACGAAGCTCTACACGAAGCTCTACACGAAGCTCTGCGTATAGAGGCTCTGCACGAAGCTCTGCACGAAGCTCTGCACGAAGCTCTGCACGAAGCTCTGCACGAAGCTCTGCACAAAGCTCTATGTACAGAGGCTCTGCACAAGGCTCTGCGCGAGGCTCTGCGTACAGAGGCTCTGCATGAAGCTCTACACGAAGCTCTGCACGAAGCTCTGCACGAAGCTTTGCACGAGGCTCTATGCGAAGCTCTGCATACGGAAGCTCTACACGAAGCTCTACACGAAGCTCTATACGAAGCTCTATATATAGAGGCTCTGTATAAGGCTTTGCGCGAAGCTCTGCGTATAGAGGCTCTACACGAAGCTCTGTATTGGGTCCCCGCTATATTCCCAATAGCGTCTACATGTGTCTCTGCCTATATAGCCGCCTTATTTTTTTACCCTTCTTTCCTTCCTTACATCCTCCCTACCTAGGGAGGCACTAAAACGGCAGCTAGTAAAGGACCGTTGCTAGAATTAGATAACTATCGCTAGAACTAGACAACCGTCGCCAGAACTAGATGACTGTTACCAGAACCAGACGACCGTTGCCAGAGCTAGACGACTATCGCTAGAGCCAGACAACTGTCGCTAGAACTAGATAACTGTCACTAGAACTAGATAACTGTCACTAGAACTAGATAATTGTTGCTAGAGCTAGACGACTGTCGCTAGAACCAGACGACCGTCTCTAGAGTTAGATGACTGTCGCCAAAACTAGACAACTGTTGCCAGAGCCAGACGACCGTCGCTAGAACCAGACGACTGTCGCCAAAGCTAGACGACTGTCGCCAGAACCAGACAACCGTCGCTAGAACTAGACGATCGTTACCAGAACCAGATAACCGTCGCCAGAACTAGATGACTGTCGCCAAAGCTAGATAACCGTCGCTAGAACCAGACGACCGTCGCCAGAGCTAGACGACAACGACTAGCCAGCGAGCACTATAAACGATTCGATCAATTGATCAAATCAAGGTAGCATAGACAGGTAGGCACAAATAGGGAGATGCTAACGGGTAGGCAGATACAGATAGGTAAGTAGATGTAGATAGGCAAGCAGATATAGATAGGTAGGCAGATGCTAACGGGTAGGCAGATATAGACAGGTAGGCAGATATAAATAGGTAGGCAATGCAGACAGGTAGGCAATACAGATAGGTAAGCAGATACAAATAGGCAAGTAGATGTAGATAGGTAGGTAAATGCTAATAGGTAGGTAGATATAGATAGGTAGGCAGATATAAATAGGTAGGCGATGCAGATAGGTAGGCAATATAGATAGGTAGGCGATATAGGCAGGTAGGTAAGTTAATAGGTAGATAGGTAAAAGAGAACCATCGCTATATTATATTAAATTATCTAAAATAATATTATTTATTTTGCTAGCCTTATAAATAGCTTTAAAGTAGCTTTTATTTATTTAAAATATGTTATTAGTATAAAAGAGGTAAATATAATTATAGTTGCCAAATGCGTAGATTACTGGCAGGTTGCGCGCAGGTTGCGCGCAGGCTGCGCGTAGGCTGCGTGTTAAAAAAACACGACATAGGCTAGTCGGTCGAGTTGCTAAATGACCTCAACTGCGCGCCAATTGCGTCAACCACCAACCATTGAGGCCATTGAAAGGGTACCATATTTTACCGATGTGTACGCTAGGTTATATAAATAGAAATAACAGGCAATAAGCTAGGGGGACATAGGTGCCTTCCTAGCGTTCCCTACTTTTAATATTAGAGGGCTAAGCTAGCCACCCTAAGCCTTAACGGGCCAGAAGCGACGCCGCGTAATATTGCTAGATTAAATAGGGATATAAGGGAGAGGACGCCCTGTAGGAAGACCCCTATAAATAGCTATAGCAAGCTTAAGGCCAGGGTAATTAAGAATTAGACTTAATGCGGTAAATATAATATACTTAGTCGGCCTATAAGGGGCTTATAGTTGACTAGCAAGTATAATGGAAGAACCTAAGATAATAACAGATTTAGATATAGAAGGATTAATAGGAATATAAGACACAGGAATAAAAAGCTCTATACAAAATAAGTAGCGGCTAGGGAGTAAATACAGGAGATAGAAGTTCTAAATATTCTAAAGAAAGTGGAAATAGAAGAAGTGAGGAATAAAGAAGAGTTAAAGGACCTTTACTAGGGGTCCGCCACCTAACTATTATATAGTATAACTGCGGCAATATAAACTACTATCTTATAAGGCCCCTACTAGACAGTCTAGACCCAGAGAAATACTATATCCTTGCTATATAAGAGCTATACTACAATATCCATATAAAATTAACATACTGCCCCTAAGGATTTTAGCTCCTATATAAACCAAAAGCAGCCATACGCGTGTGCTTTATAATTAGCAAGACTATTAGCCTAGCCTTATAGTTATAGCAGGTAGTTAACCTAGATATTACAGTTATAACAATTTAGACATATAGGGGACCGGTATAAATTATTAATGTTTATAACCTAAGGGTTAAAGGGGTACTGTAAATAGAGAATATTATATTAGTAATAAGCCTACTAGAAACTAAAGGTATAGAGTCTATCCTATTAAGAGATATAAACCTCCACTACCTACAGTAGGGGGGCATTTATGTTGCTGCTAAATAATAGGCAGAGTGCCTACTAAAGACTATAGATATCTAAGGCCTTAAACTAGCCACCCCCCTAGGAGCAATTATATGGCAATAAGGTACTACTAGAAGTACAATTGACCTTATATTTATAGACGATGGCCTATACCAAAGACTTAAAAGGTGCACCCCTAAAGAAGAATGGGCACTTGCCTTAGACTATATCCCTATCCAGATACAGCTAGATCTAGATATTAAGGCACATCTAAATGGTAAAAGATACGCAATAAGGAAGCTTAAGATTGACAGCTTCCTTAATATAGTTAAGCAACAACTCTAAGACTTAGAAAAAATCCACCTAATACTAAATAAGCGAGGCTTACTAGCTACCCTTAAGGAAATTAACTAAAGACTAAAAAGGATCCAGGCAGTAATTAAAAATAAGTTAGAAGAGTACTGCCTAGTCTTATAACCGGGCCCCTACGCGCAACACACATAGTCTATATAGTGCGCGGCCCTTATCCCTTAACCCGTTGAAATTGGTCCTTATGTTATCGATAAGACTCTACCAATCGGATTAGCTGAATTTAATGCCCGTGTAGTCTTGATTCCGGTGTTCGCGCACAGACCACTTCCTCTGAGGACCTCGACGGGTTAAGGGATAGCTAGCCAATAATAAGCAAGAAGGAAATATATAAGTAGCTATAACCCAAACGATAAAGGATAATATAAAGATATAAGAAACTAGTTAAATAATACCCTAAAGAAAGAAGTAAGGAATAACCAGGGCTCCCAATAATAAATAAATGTATATTCATACCACTGATCGTATTTATATCATTAAGAGCCCCAAGATATTCATTATCGTAATAATATCGCGATAATTAGTATCTTATGTAATCTATATCACCGGCCTTGGCAAAGTATTAAATTATTTAGAGTTCTTTTAAATTACCACCTGCTCTATATATCTACGTATAGATATATATTAGAACGCGCGGCGTATTTATAGTTCTTAGTGAATACTCTACTATAAGCCACTCTTCTACACTACTACTAAAGCTTTAAAATATCTATCACATATTTATAAGGTTATGAATATTCATAAGCAAATATTATATTCATATCGCTTATTATTATTAATATTATCGCGATAAGCTTATAAATAACGTTATCGTTGGGAGCTCTGGGAATAACTGGAGATGGTTTATAAACAAGCACACTTCTAACCCGAGCCTCCCCCATAATAAGGGTCTTTGGGCTATAGCAAAATGGGTAAAAAAAAATAAGGTAGGACGCCTAGTAGAAGACCTATACCTACCGCCCCTATAAAGGGCAGGGGGATTATAGGCCACTAATAACAATAATAAGAAGACAAAGATCCTTATAAAAAGGTTCTTCCCTTAACCGGCCTTAGCAGACCTTAGTAACATTATAGGTAAAGCACTAGTGACTTACCTATAGGTCAACAGTAATATAACAATAGAAGAAATAGCCAGAACTATTAGCCGCCTTTTAAATAATATAGTATTAGGACCTAATGGGATTCTAAATAAGGCCTTAAAGACCTATGGACCACTTATAGCACCCTAGCTTACAGATATTGCCAGAGCATGCTTTATATAATAGGCTACTACCCACAACTTAGAAGATCTATAACAACGGTAGTCTTATAAAAAGAAGTTAAAGCAGACTGCTTAATCCTAGGAAGCTACCACCCTATTGCCCTAGAAAACACCCTTAGTAAGATTCTAGAGAGGGTTATAGTAGACCACATAGCAGACATAGTAGAGAAACATACTCTACTGCCATAAAGCCAAACAGGGGTAAGAAAGAACCGCTTAATGCTATTAGCACTAACACTACTCGCTACTACCATTAAAACCGCATGGGCTATGGAAAGGGACTTTATAGTATTAATGCTTAGTCTAGATATTAGCGGCGCCTACGATAATATACCCTATAAGCGTCTCCTGTATATCCTTAGGGCAAAGGGCTTTCCAGAATGGATTATATAATTTATTTAAGGGTTTACAGGCCAGAAAGAAACATTATTGGTCTTTAGTGGATACTAGAGCCCCCCTATTGCAGTTACAACAAGAATACTATAAGAATTATCTCTTTCGCCTATACTCTTCTTTTTCTTTATAAGTAACCTGCTTAAAACCTTTAAGGAAAAGGCAACCTAGGGGATAGGCTTTATCAATAATATAAACCTAATTATATATGGGCCAATAGCTATAGAAAATGATAGGACACTAGAGAAAGCTTATAATACCTATATAGAATAGGCAAGATAATATAGAGTCCAATTTTTACTAGAGAAATACTAGCTAATCTATTTTATAAGAAAACGCAACTAATCTGTAGACCTTTAGTATATAATCCATATCTAAGGCTTTAGGGGTTAACTAGTTTAAGGCCTAAGGGTATTAGGAGTATAGGTAGATAGTAAGCTCTAATAGAGCGTATATACGATATAAGCGGCCTATAAGGGCTAAGTATAGGATACTGCTATATCTAGGATTGTTAATTCTATATGGGGTCTATGCTTCTAGAAGTTACATCTACTATATACAGCAGTTGTCCGGCTAACTATAACATATAGATCTAGCATTTGGGCCATTAGAGAAACTAAAAAAGGCCCCCCTAAATTACTCCTTAAACCACTCTAAAAGGTCTAAACAGCCTATCTCTAGAGTATAATAGGCGGGTATAAGCGAACGGCTATAGCACTACTTAAGAAGGAAGCTAACATTCCTCCCCTATATCTATATATTAAAGCCGCTATAATATAAAGGGTTTAAAAGGAACGCAACTCTAATATTATAAAGTATATTAAGACACGCTTAAGTAAACTATAGGGACCCTAGGGTGCCCCGCAGGAGAATAAACTAATAACCCCAAAGTAGGGAAGATATATTAGAAAAACAGGTTAAAAAAAGTAGAAGAAAAACGGTATGGCGTTAGGGCCTAGGCCTAAATAGAGGAGGAAGGAAGATATATAAGAGGCTAGTAATATAACGGTGCTAGAGTGCGTCACCTACTGCTTTGCCGTTTCCTAGGCAATTTACGGCAATATACGGCAATTTGCCGTTTCCTAGGCAATTTGCCGTTTTATAGGCAATCTGCCAAATCCTGCTATATTCTACTAAGTTGCTATTAGCTCGCTTACTACTAGCGCCTTAACAACCTTTTATATCTTACTAGTCTCTACTAGTCTTCTTCTTCTCCTTAGCTTAGTATTCTTGTGTAACAGGACTAGCCCAGTTACAGTAGGAATGTCTCGGTGAAACACTTGACAGATAACTGTATAAAACTGTTTGTAACTGTTTATAACTATCTGCAACTATCTGCAACTATCTGCAATTATCCACTATAATCCACTGTTTTCCACTAAGTTCTACCAACTTAATTAAATTCCACCAAATTCCACTAATATAATGGAATTTGGTCGAAACTTATCGAAATCCACATGGGCTTATGCCCACGCGTCTACTGCTAAGACCCTAAATATTTAGTTACAAGTTTCCTATATTCCTTTCTCTTCTTTACATAACGTCTTGTACTCTGCAAGAGCTATATACCCTTAGATTAGATAGAATTTATATTTATTTCTTTAAATCTTCCCTAAAGCCTTTTCGCGCCCTCATATTACGTTACGTTAAAATAACCACTATTAAAATGGTAAACAAACCTGAATCCCTTTTAATAACTATAAGTATTATGACCCTAGTTAGGGAACAGTTAACTATAATATAATAGGCCTTTATAGACGCCTTAGCTTAGTAGCGGGCTGCACTAGAAGCCTAGTACTAGCAATTAATAGAAGCACTCTATAAAGAACTCTATAATGTTAAGGCATTTACGTTACAAACCCTAATAGTAACACCTATAAATAAGATTAAAATAATAGTACCTAAACCTAATACGTTAAATACAAACACTAAACTAGTAATCGTAGCTTAACCTATACCTATAGCGAACCTAGTACCTATTATAAAATCCAAAAAGCTCCCTAATCCTCTAATATTTAATGGAAACTGAAATAACCTATATTCCTTTATAACCAAGCTTTGTCTTAAACTCTTAACAAACTATAATTAATACCCTACTAAGGCTAGCAAGGTTAGCTATAGAATGTCTTATTTAAGTAAAGACGCTATATAAACTATAGATCCATTCTTCTACAACGGCACTTTTATTAATTTTAAAACTTTCGTCTCTCTGCTAGAATGAACGTATAATAACGCCAGCTATAAATATATAGCTGTTACCAAACTTAAAAACCTATAATAACGGAATCAAGACTTTACTAGCTTCTTTTTGGAATTTTTAGGTCTTATTAGCAAGCTAAATTGGAATAAAGCCGCTAGAGTCGCTGCTCTTTAATGAGCTATTTTAGATAAAATCAGAGCCTAGTTAGTAGGTAAAGAACTGCCAAAGAACCTGTCCAAATTTGCTATAATATATTAACGAATTAATAAGGACCTTTAATACAATAAATAGACTTATTCTCTAAAGCTAACTATACCTTGCGTTTAAAACTCTATAAAACCGGTATACACCCTAAAGCGCGATCTGTCTCTAAAACCTAAAAGTCCTATATATAACCCTATGGACCTCAATGCCGCTCAATCCTATATACCCTTGGGAACCGATAAACAAAGAACTCAAGCCATAAATAGAGAATGCTTTAGATGCGGTAAAAAAGGATATATTTAAAAGCATTGCTAAACTTACCCTTTTAAAAAAGTCCGCCGTAGCTCCTCCCGATCCTTAAGTTATACCCACTCTACAAATTGTACATGGACGCCATAAAGCACCTCGCCTTTAGTTAACTTAGAAAACGAATCGTCCTAAGGCCAAGTTGCGCCTTAGGATAAAAGATAGAAGAGTATAAGTGTCTAGGCTCTTTTAGCGCTAATATATAATATAACTCCCTTAATATACTTAGCGAAATTCAAACACTTAAAAAATGGAAGGAAGTACGAATCCTAATAGATAGCGGAGCTACTAGCATAGGCTTTATTAACACGAACTATACAAAAACTTAATACCTAAATTTAAAGAAACTTGATAAGCCCTAAAGCCTATAAGGCTTTAACAGCAAACCCTTAATATATGGTGAACTAACGCACTACGCTCTTATAAAATTGCGGATAGGTAAATACCTTAAATACGTTTCCCTGTTTATAACACCCTTAAAGCACTATAAGATAATACTTAGACACAGATGGCTGAAATAATATAACCTTTTAATTAGCTGGGTTAAAGAAACACTAAAGTTCTATACAACCTACTACTAAAGTCATTGCTTGAAAAACCATTTGCCCTATAAACATATATATAACTATTTGAATTTAATATAATACAAATTACCCTTGCCACGAACCTTAAGCTAACATAATAAATCTATAACTGCTATTATAATAAAGAATGCGAAGATGTTATATTAAAATCTCTTAAAATTTGTATAATATAGGCCGCGCCTTTTATCTTGTTAGCAAAAGGATGAGATTATAAAATCTTTACTATAACCATAGAAGATATTAAGAAAGCACTAGAACCGAAATAATATCCTAATCCTTAACTTCTTATACCTAAAAAGTACTATAACCTAATTAACAAGTTTAAAAAACAATTTGTAGACCAACTAGCCCTGTACTAAGAGAAATACAATTTTAAGATAGAACTTAAGCCTAGCATAATACTAAAGTTCGGTCCACTATACGGTATATTATAAGAAGAACTGCTTATAATGCGATAATACCTTAATAAGCATCTAAAAAAAGGATTTATTCGCCCTAGCTAATCTCTATTTACCTTACCTATACTATTTATTAAAAAGCCAAGAGGAGGCTTAAGATTCTATATTAATTATTAAGCTTTAAACGCAATTATAATTTAAAACTAATATCCAATTCCATTAATTTAAGAAACGTTTAACTATTTGGCAAAGGCACGGTACTTTATAAAGCTTAATATAGTTGCCGCCTTTAATAAAATCTGTATACATGAAGGAGATAAGAAGTATATAGCTTTTCGTATATAATGGTAACTCTTTAAATACCTAGTAATACCATTTAGCGTAAAGAACGGTCCTAGTATGTTTTAGCAATACATTAATAATACACTTTGTGAATTCCTTAATATATTCATTACCGCGTATATTAATAATATCTTAATTTACTCGTCCTCACTTTCTAAACATTAAAAATATGTTAAAATGGTCCTTAAACGCTTATAAGACGCAGGCTTATAATGTGATTTAAGAAATACAAGTTCTACGCATCTAAGGTTATATACTTAGGCTTAATTATATCCCGCAACAAAATTAAAATGGATCCTAAGAAAGTCGCTATAATTGTAAACTAGAAAAGCCCTAGCAACGTATAAGATATTTAAGGATTTTTAGAATTTGTAAATTTCTATTATTAATTTATTAACCACTTCTTAGAAATTAACTAGCTATTAGTAAACCTAATAAGAAAGAATATAAAATTTAAATAGACCGCTAGATATAAATATGCTTTTAATAATTTAAAACATTGCTTTATAACTACTCTAATTCTTACTTACTTTAACCCTAACCTTAAATATATTGTTAAAACTAACTCGTCTAATCATGCGCTAGGGGGAGTATTATCGCAATATAATAAGAATGGTAAACTATATCTAGTAGCCTTTCTCTTCTGGAAACTCGCCCCTACTAAATTAAACTATAAGATATATAATAAGGAACTACTTGCAATTATTAGATGCTTTAAACAATAGCGTCCTAAGCTAAAAGGATTATTGTTTCTAATATGTGTGTTAATGGATTACAAGAACCTGTAATACTTTATAACTATAAAACAATTAACGTAGTGCCAAATTCATTAGGCCGAATACCTCTTATGATTTAACTTTAAGATTATATATTAACTAGGCAAACTTAATTAAAAGCCTAACGCATTAATATAATAATTATAGGACTTACCTGTAAACGCCTTAGATAAATAGATTATAAATTAATTACAGATCTTACTGCCCCCTAAACATTTTAAAAAACTATATCCTATATTTCTAGATACGGAACTTAATAGAAATAAATCAGAAGTTAATAAATGGGAAATGGAAATTAATAAGCTAGTAGAATACAAATACAAGAATAATGTATAAATAGTAGATATAATAAAGGCAATCCAAACTAGAAAACAATAGTATAAGAATATTACACTCGCTAAATGCGAAATTTAAAACAATCAATTATACTATTAATAGAAGATGGTAGTTCCAAATTCCAAACCTTTATAATTTAAGATACTTAAATTTGTATACAACTCCCCTATAGTAGGACATTCTAGCCGTGCGAAGACCTATGAGATTGTTTAATAAGCATATTACTAGCCTATAATGCACGACTACGTACGGAAATACGTTCAAGCATGCAGGATGTGCGTACGTGGAAAAACCTCTTATATAAAGAAGTAAGGAGTACTTTAACCGCTACTAATTCCAATATAAAGATAGCGCCATATCTTAATTAACTTTGTAGTTAACTTGCCTAGTAGTAACGGGTTTATAAATATTATAGTAGTAGTTAACTATCTTATAAAAATGCGACATATAATTCCTATAGACTTAATTAATACAATATTAGTAGCTAAATGTTTTATTAAGTATATCTTTAAGCTATACGGACTTCCTAATATAATAATATCTAACTGTAGAAGCTAGTTCGTTTCAGACTTCTAGTAAGCTCTATATAAACGATTAAGTATTTAAATATAACTCTTAACTGCGTTTTATCTAGAGACAGATAGTTAAACTAAAATTATAAACGCAATTATAGAACAATACTTATAAATATACTACTCCTACCTATAAGACGACTAGGAAAAATGGCTACCTTTAGCGAAGTTTACTGCGAATAATACAATAAATGTATTAATAGGCGTAATACCGTTCTACGCGACCTACGGATAAGACCCTTAACTTGGATTTAAGCTATGACCTAATATTAACATAACAGGACCCATAATTAAATAGATCCAGTTAATTAACGCGTATAACTTCGCTAATTAAATAAAGCAGTTAACGGAACTATTATAAAGTAAGTTAACGTACGCTTAAATATTATAGGAATAGTATGCGAATAAAGAACAAGCTACCACATGGGACTTTAAGGAAGGTAATATAGCTTACCTAAGTACACGAAACCTAAAGACTTAACGGCCTTTAAAGAAACTTAATTAGAAGTTTATAGGCCTATACTAAATTAAGAAGAAACTAAGCCTATACGCTTATAAGCTTAAACTACCAACTGAAATAAAAATATACCTAACGTTTTACATAAGCTTGCTATAACCTTTAAGAAACAATCCTATAACTTATAAAGTACTACCACTATCTCCCATAATTATTAATAATAGTAACAGTTCTTACTTTATTAACTTAATTAACGATATACAATGGAAAATATAATTTAAATAATTTAAACTTCTTATTAAGTGGGAAGGATATAAAATATAAACCTAGGAAACCTATAACCAGATTAAGGCTAACGCGCCTTCCTTAGTAAAAGAGTTCTATAAGGACCATCCTTCGCGGCCTACTCTGGCTGGATAGACATAATATAAAGGCAAATAACTGCTACCTAACATAAAGACACGAAATATAATAGCAGAAAACTTGAAATCAAAAGAACCTAAAATACGTTACAACGCTTATAACGTAATAAGTTATAAATTCTTAACTAAATTGAATTGTTTTGGACCTTTGGCTAAAAAGAGGGGGTACTATAATAGGACCAGCCCAGTTATAGTAGGAATCTCTTGGTGAAACACTTAACAGATAACTGTATAAAACAGTTTATAACTGTTTATAACTATCTGTAACTATTTATAACTATCCGAAATTGTCCGCTGTAATCCACTATTTTTTATTAAGTTTTGCTAACTTAATCAAATTCCACCAAATTCTACTGATGTAATGGAATTTGGTCAAAACTTGTTAAAATCCACGTAGGCTTATACCCACGCGTCTACTGTTAAGACCCCGAATATTTAGTTACAAGTTTCCTATATTCCTTTCTCTTCTTTACGCAATGTCTTGTACTCTGCAAGAGCTATATACCCTTAGATTAGATAGAATTTATATTTATTCCTTCGAATCTTCCCCAAAGCCTCTTTACGCCCTTATATCTTGTATAGTAGCAATCTATAAGCTTTGGTTTAGAAGCATTTATACAAGCCTATTATATTATACTAAGCTCTCCCTATATTGCCTGGGAAGGCCTTAATAATATCCTACTTTATAGGCTGGACTGTACTTAACCTATACCCCTAAAGAAACCCCGGAAACGAAACTAAACTATATAATTCTGACGAACCTTAGGAAGCCAATAATGGCACCTAAAGCGAGCTTATTTAAAAGACCTATCTCTACCTAAGAGGAACACAAGATCCAGTTAGGGTTAGAAATTAAAGACAATAATAACGTCACAAATATGCATAAGCAGATTCGTGCCCTTACAGCTAATTAAAAGGTCAATTATCTTTAAGCCCAAGGCATATAAGAGACTCTAAAGGAGATTCTGGAAAGCCTTACTGCCTTATAAAATAGCCCAGCCTCCCCTTTACGAAGCCTTAGTTAACCTATTTGCTTAACTAAATATAATATACTAGAGAGTACGGATATAATAATAAAGTAATTAAAGTCCATTAAGCTCCCTAACCCCCCACTATTATTAGATAGCATAGACCTAACCTTTAAGAATTGGAGGATCTAAGTATAAGAAAAGCTCCATATTAACTATAACCATTTCCCCTCTAAAGAAGCTAAAATGCTCTACCTCTTTAGTTAAACCATTAGGGACGCCTAGCAATACCTTTAGGCCAAGTTTAAGGACAAGTTACCTGTTTAGTTTATATCTGTTAACAAGATAATATAACACCTGGCTGCTATCTATATTAACCCAAATAAAGTATAGGATGCCTAATATAACTATAATCGCCTAATAATAAAATTAAACTAATCCTTTACTAAGTTTTAGACCTAATTCTTATACCTAGCAGGCAAAGGCTAGGTTCCCCCTAGGAACTACTATTTAGACCTATACAACAAACTAACAGTCTAACTATAGGAGAAGATTATAGTAGCCTTAAACAACCTACTAACCTTCTGAAGACTTGCAGCCTAATGTTCTTTGCTAGATTTAGAACTAAAATAAATTAATACTTATTCTAACTAACTAGAGAAGTTGTCACGAAATTTATATGGAGCAGTTCATTGATGAAATGGGTTGATTTACTAATGATCTTATATCGTGTCTTTTTGACCTTGATCTGACGTGTCTTTAGTGACGTGTCTTCGTGCACGTGACCTACGCCTTTAGAGAATACAGATTATCTAACACACCCCCTTAGCTTTGAGCTCTTTAAGGTCAAAGCTAGCCACCTTCTCGTGTCCGTTAATAAGTTAATTAAACCGTAATCTTATCTAAATCCTTCCGTCTTACTCTAATACTGTCCCTTAGGTCCTCTAGTTGCTTCTCCTTATCTAGCTGCTCCTTAATATCCACCATCCCGATTATATTAACGAAGCTTTAAAACCTCTACTTGGGCAGGGCCTTTATAAGTCCATCGGCGATCATCTCCTTTATTACTATCTATTGAAATTGTACTTGTCTTATTGCGTATTCCTAACGTAGCCAGTATTGATGGATGTCAACGTGTTAGAGCTTTGTAATTAGCTTTACCGTGTCTTCCGTAATTAGTTAGAGCGTCTACATGTTGTCACATTTAATAATTAAAGGCTCATTTAGGCGTAACGTTATTGCTTTAAACAGCCTACTAATAAAGATAGCTTCCTTTGCTGTCTATAATAGGGCTAATAACTCAGCTTCTGTGCTTAACGTCGTTACCGTACCCTGCTTGTTTGCTCTCTAGGCGATCGGCCCCCTAAATAGCTTTATAATGTATCCTTGCAAGCTCTTTCTGTCGACGGAGTTGTCCGCGAATAATGCATTGCTGGCACAGATAAATGATTGCGCTTTACCTCTACCGTCTCTTCCGTCATCTCGTCCTTTGTCGCGTATTCCTTTGTCTCTCCCTCTACCGTTCGTTCTTTCCTTGTCTCCTCTATAGTAGATTGCTCTGCTCCTCGTGCTATATAGGTACTGGATTACTCTGTCTGCCGCTTAATAGTGCTCTTAGCTTAGGTTCTAATTGAACCTTGCCAGCTATAATACTGCAAAAGCAATATCCGGACGCGCTGTAGTGGCTATATAAAGTATTGAACCCATTTTTCTCTAATATAGCATCGTAGAAGCTGCTTCTCTTAGTAGGGATATAGGACGGACTAGTAGGTCTATATTAGGGGACGGAAGCGTCGGATAGATTAATCAGTGATTAGTAGGGAGGAGTTCCAATTCTGCCATAGGAGTGTCTAGAAGACGCCCTCTAAAATCTATCTTATACTAGTTAGCTATCTTCTCAATATAGGCTTCCTGGGATAGCTATAGGAGCCTCTGGCTACGATTGCGTAGTACATGGATTCCTAGGAACCATTTTAGCTCGCTAAGGATACTTATTTGGTATTCCTTACATAGCTCCTTAATTGCTTCTTAAGCTTTCTTCTTATCTGTCTTTTAGTAGCAGAAGACAATATCATTAACATAGAAGAAGACGACTATTCTACCTTTTAGTATAACACACGGCTTCTAAGGTACCTCTTTAAAGCCCAATTCGTTTAACGAGCTTATGAGATTCTTCTACCATAATAGTAGTAATCGTTATAGTCCGTACAAGGCTTTTCTTAAGCGCAGTACTTTGTCTTTCTTTCCTTTGTTAAACCCTGGCGGTAGCTTTATATAGACAACCTTATTAAGATCACAATGGACAAACGCATTAACTGCATCTATCTGTGTCGTCTCCAGGTCAAATTTTGCGGTGATTGCTATAAGGGTTTAGAAGGTTATACTAGCTAATATAGTAGCTCTTATAGGTAGGTCTCCTGGGGCCTATTAATTTCTATATACTACTAAGCGTGCCTTGCATTTCTGGAGAAATCCGTGCTTATCCGTCTTATAGACGAACACCCACATTAAGCTAAAAACCTGCTGTCCCTTTATATACTTCTTATCTATTTCTTAAAACGACCTTATTTAATAATGGGATTGGAGGTGGGCTTATTAAGCTTCTTAGAACTAATCTCGAAGAGAATACGTATTAAGGTCACGGATTAACTAAGGTAGCGGAGGTAAGTTCTTCCTATATAATCTAATATTATATGTTCTGCCTAATTTTAGCTTGCTGTCGTTAAGTTAACTATTAAGGTTGAACTTCCTTCCTGCTAAGAAGGCGCCTTAATAGGCTGACGTGATCCTTTTAATAACAAAGTCTTTAAACCTATTATCGCAGGCTTCCTTAAATAAGTCTTTAACTAAGTCGTTAGACACCCCCTAAATGTTAAACGCATCTCCTACTTAATAAGCGACGTCTTAATTAGTACCTTATATACCTAACTTCATAGGATACTTAACGTAAAAGGTATATAGAGATTCTTTGTCTTCTTCTATTAGAGGTGGTGTATAGTACGCATCTTCGAGAGCTCTTGCAAGCTCGAGATCTGCTAACTCATTAAAGGTTCAAACTGGCTTATTAACTTCATTATCGTCTTCCTCTTAAATTGACGGTTTAAATATTTCTTTATCGTCTTCCAGAAGAACCTTATTCTTAGTTAAAGTATTAGGGAGTTAAATCTTCTCAATCAGCGTATCTAATTCGGCGTGTAGATCCTTTAAGATGTCCGTTTACTTTCCGTTAAAGAACGTCTTCTTGTTAAAGATAACATCCCTAGTAGAGATAATAATACCTTTATGTGGGATCTAGATCCTATAGATATTGGTAGAGTTATAGCTAATAAGGTAGCCAATATAGGCTCGCGGATCTAGCTTACTTAGCCTTTTCTTCTTTAGCTAGGCATCCGACGTCATCGCGTACGCCCTACAGCCGTAGGCCCTCAGGTGCGCTAGTTGCGGCTTTCTTGACCCATTAGCTAGGTAGGTATGGAACCTCTTATATAGTGATTTCCATCCATTGCTTTCTCGTGGCGTTCGATCTTAAAGGTAGACTGTATAGTTAACGATCTCATTCTATAGATTATATAGTAGCTTGGCAGCAATTCTCATTGCTTATATTCTCTTAATGATTACACCCCCTAAACGTTCGGCGGTACCGTTCTAAGCTTAGGTATATGGCGCTGAAGGCTTAAATATAATCCCTTAAGTCCGTAGCCATTTAAGAGTTCTCTTTCTCCCTAGCTCATTGTCTAATCTAATAGTATTGACTTTAAGGTTATACCTTAGACGAATCCATTAGATAAAATCTTTAAGCACTTATAGTGTCTCCTTCTCCTCACTATGCGTTGTTATAAAATACGGGAAGGTTTTTCCTAAGAAGGTGTTGTGGATAAACATAACTTATACAAATCCAGCATGCGCTTCCTTAAGGTCAGTCCAGTTAATATGGAGGTTAAGACAAGGTTTATCAATATTCTATTTTAAGAACCTTCTTAAGACCTAACGCTTGATTTTGGTAAGACTGCAATATTAATATTCCGTTGTCTTTGGGCCTTAAAGCTTAACTCCTAAGGCGTTAAGACCTAGATGGTAAAGGCTTATAGGTCCTAGATAACCTAGACGCAGATGCCATAGATACGCATTACCTTTTAAATCTAGATAAGCGTCTCTTAACGATGCTCTGCGCTTCCATTAGCGGCGTAGCAGTTGGCTTATATTAAACGCTAATAGACTTCCTAGTTGGACGTATTTAATAGTCTGTTGTCCGTAACGTTCTTCTATTTAACATAGGATTGTGTCATCCTTCCAAACTAGCAGATTATTATCTCCTTTATTATCCCAGTAGAACCCTCATTTTTAAAGTAGACAGAACGACACTAGATTTGTATTGAAGTCCGTATAAAAGGCAACGTCCTTAAGACGTAGGATTTCCTTACTCTTATCTAGTTTTGTAACCTGGATAGTGACATCGCCGTAACCTAGTATAGGCACTTCTAAGCTGCCGGCAATAACATATTTGTGTCTTAGAGCTTTCCTAAAATTATAAAAATAAGAGAGGTTATTAAAGATATAGAGAGTGGTTCCTAAGTCAAGAATGGTTAATAGCTTTAATAGATGGAGTTAACCAGTATAATACAATTCTAGGAATATCGCATTAGCTTCTCCCTTAATCTTAACTATCTCTTATTATTATTAAGCTTTATTAACCTTTGATTCCTTAAGCTTAAGTCGTTTTACTTAGGCAGCTAGATCCTTATCTTGCTCTACCTTTATAAGCACCCTTTTCATATGTATACCTACGGCTTTAAATCCCTTAGGCCTTTTGCTCTTAAATAAATACCAATAGTTAGGAAGGGTATATCCCCTTATATTATATACCAGGCATTTTAGGTTCTTCGACTTCTTGGAAGACGTCTCTTTAGTTAAATTTGTCCCTACCCTTTTTTGACTGCAAGATAAGCTGTTCCCTCTTCCCTTTTAGACTTTAGTAGTAATAGAGATATCCTCTTTAGACTCTCCTACGAAGTCTACGTTGAATGCACTCCCTCTGGTAGTCGAGGATGGTACAACCTTTAAAAGGTTTGCGAATGCTTCCCGTAGCTCTATTACTACTTTACGGTATTCTGACGAGTGAGCCTTTTCGGTATCATTTGCCTATTTAGTGTATATAACAAAATAGGTTTCGCTTATAGGTCGTATTGCATTTATAAGGTCTATTAACCAGATCCTATTAGTTATCTACAGAAGACCATACTTCTCTGCCATCTTCATTGTATACTCCCATCTATCAAGCCACTGGGTAATTTTTGCCTACTTAAGTCCCTTAAGTAATTCTGTATACTGCAGTTGTACCTTCCTCATTATAAAGTTCTTCGAGGGTTTAGTGTCTTCTTTTAACCGAATTAGCCATTCCTTAACTATAAGGGAAGGGTCGAGCAGTAGCTTCTTCTGGATTAATACTGTAGATATAATCTGGGTGCGTATCTGTTACAGATGCTCTTCCTGTTTTAGGAAGTACTTTATGTCCTAGTTGTAGTATTGTCTGCTGTTCTCGTACGCTCTCTGTTGGTTTGTTAAAAGCTATGCATATGAGGTTGCATTCTCATTGAAATCTATGACTTTTGGAAGAGGTGGTTTTTCAAGTAGACCTTCTTGAGGTGCTTCTATAGCTGGGTTAATGTGGGCCCAAATTTACTAATCTACAAGGGCTTGTAGTTGCTAGATCCATTACTCCTAGTCTTCTAGTTTATTAAGGATGATCGTAGTCAACGAACTCAATATTGGTGGAGTCATTTTAACTAATAGGCAGGTGGGGAATTGAGATAGTATTTTGTTATTAGGATCGTCTTTATCGTCAGGATTGTCCTTTGATGATTAAGGTAGGATTTCTCATGGAATCTCGTGGAATCTCGTGGAATCTTATAGAAGAATCGTCCTGTAACGATTGAGGTAGGATTTCTATCAGAGTCTGCGTCTTGACAATAAGGTGTCAGAGTCTAACAATGAGGTAGAATTTCTTTAAATAATTGAGAAATAGCTGAATAGCTTCTTAAGTTGGCGGACCGGGCTTATAACTGTCACGAAATTTATGTGGAGCAGTTCATTAATAAAATAGGTTAATTTATTGATGATCTTATATCGTGTCTTTTTGACCTTAATCTGACGTGTCTTTAGTGACGTGTCTTCGTGCACGTAACCCACGCCTTTAGAGAATACAGATTATCTAATAGAAGTCCCGTAGCAACTAAAACCTATCTACTACGCCAATGGGAGCTGTTATTAAAAGATAAACTATAACCGCCTCTATACCAAAAGCAGTTATAACTACCTACTTATAAGCCTTGTCTAAATTGCTATATACTATACCTTTAGCCAATGCTTATTGCAATACCCTAATTAACCCTGCCATGGTTATATAGTAGTAGTAAGATCTTTGATTAACGTTTGATACGGATCCTATCTAGGCCCACGCAGACTACTTTATACACAAGGGAAACTTATAAATTGACAGGAAGAAAACCCTCGTTAATATAGGGGACGGAAAAACCCTATAAGCCACCTTAGTAGGATGAAAAACCCCTGCTTTGCCATGTTCGTCCGTAGCAGCGGCCCTGCGGGCCTACAGCTACGTCCTGTACTTTTTGGATGTTCGAACTCCTTGGGAACCACTGCTTCCTTCCTTAGCTTATCCAAGCTAGGGTTCACTATGTCCTAGCTAGGCCTTACTAATCGATTGCTATATGCTTTGTGTTCCGTATCTTAACTATCCCCTATATGCTATCTCCTGTAGACTATTACTATATACGCCATGCCTCCCCCCCCCTAAGGCCTATTGAAGGCGTAAGGGGGATTTATCCGTTAACCACCATTATACCAATAAGCGAGCGGGATATGTTGTGCTTTGGGTATCTTTTGTGCCTAGGCCCCAGCTAGGCCCTTTCTAAGGGTCACCACTCCGTTGAAAGAAGACAAGGAAAACCATGGGTTGTAATCCAGGCTGCTAGGTAGTATTTGGTAGTTAACGCCAGCGAGTGACCACATGCTCCGCGGGCGATCGCCCTGGGGGTTAGGAGGGGCCGTATATTTACTCGTTCGCTGTTCGTTCGCGTTCGTTCGTTCGTCGATATAAGGTCGTCGATGCTTTCAATTATAGGTCAGGGGGATGTTATCGAATACTACGCATCCATGCTGGATCGTACAGGTGCCCTGGATAGAACAGTGTAGTAGTCGTCGTATTGTAGAGGGCTAATAGTAGTGGTTTTCAAGATCTTACCATCCGAAAATTTTTCACCACCGCCCTTAACGCCTATAACCACCACCAGGTCCTGTCCGCACGCTGTGCGACGTCTCTGCGTTGGCTCTGGATCTGAACTTCGAAGACTAGGTTCGTAGCCGTCACCACATATAGGTGCAGAGTCCGATTTCGACGGCCTGCCATGGTTATATATGTAATGGGACTAGCCCAATTACAATAGGAATATCTTGGTAAAACACTCGACAGATGAATTCCAAAGCTTTAACCAAATTCTACCAAAATCCGTTAAAGACCGCGTGCGTATATACGCACGCATCGACTACCAAGCCCCTAAATATTTAATTATATAATTCTCTCGTTATTCCCTTCTCTTCTTTACGCAACGTCTTGTACTCTGCAAGAGCTATATACCCTTAAATTTAGATAGAATTTATATTATTCCTTTAAATCTTCCCCAAAGCCTCTTTGCGCTCTTATATTACGTTACGTTAAAACAACTACTATTAAAATGGCAAATAAACCCAAATCCCTTTTAATAACCATAAGTATTATAACCCTAGTTAGGGAACAGTTAACCATAATACAATAGTCCTTTATAGACGCCTTAGCTTAGCAGCGGGCTCCACTAAAAGCCCAGCACTAGCAATTAATAGAAGCACTCCATAAAGAACTCCACAACGTTAAGGCATTTACGTTATAGACCCTAACAGCAACACCTATAAATAAGATTAAAATAACGGTACCTAAATCTAACCTATTAAATATAAACACTAAACTAGTAACGGTAGCTTAACCTATACCTATAGCAAACCTAGTACCTACTATAAAATCTAAAAAGTTCCCTAATCCTCTAATGTTTAATAGAAACTAAAATAACCTATATCCCTTTATAACTAAGCTCCGTCTTAAACTCTTAATAAACTATAATTAATACCCTACTAAGGCTAGCAAGGTTAGCTATAGAATATCTTGTTTAAATAAGAACGCTGCACAAACCATAGATCCATTCTTCCGTAATAGCACTTTCGGTAATTTTAAAACCTTTATCTCTCTACTAGAACAAATGTATAATAACGCCAGCCGCGAACATATAGCTATTACTAAACTTAAAAACCTATAATAACGGAACCAAGACTTTACTAGCTTCTTTTTAGAATTTTTAGGCCTTATTAGCAAGCTGGATTAGAATGAAGCCGCTAGAGTTACTACCCTTTAACAAGCTATTTTGGATAAGATTAGAGCCTAGTTAGTAGGTAGAGAACTGCTAAAAAACCTATCCAAATTTGCTATAATATATTAACAAATAGACGAAGACCTTTAATATAATAAATAGACTTGTTCTCTAAAGTTAACTATACCTCGCGTTTAAAACTCCATGAAACCAGTATATGCTTTAAGGCGCGATCCTTTTCCAAGACCTAAAAGCCCTATATATAACCCTATAGACCTTAATACCACCTAATCCTATACATCCTTAGGAACCAATAAATGAAAAACTTAAGCCACAAATAAAGAATACTTTAGATGCGGTAAAAAAGGACATATTTAAAAGCATTGCCGAACTTACCCCTTTAAAAAGGTCCACTGTAGTTCCTCCTGTTCCTTAAATTATACCTATTCCTTAAGTTATACTTATTCCTTAAATCGTACCCGCTCTACAAATTGTACTTAGACGTTACAAAGCACCTTGCCTTTAGTTAACTTGGAAAACAAATCGTCCTAAGGCCAAGTCGCACCTTAGGATAAAAAGTGGAAGAGTATAAGTATCTAGGCTCTTCTAGCGCTAATACATAATATAACTCCCTTAATATACTTAGCAAAATTTAAATACTTAGTAAATAGAAGGAAGTACAAATCCTTATAGACAGCGGAGCCACTAGTATGGGCTTTATTAATATAAACTATACAAAAACTTAACGCCTAAATTTAAAGAAACTTAATAAGCCCTAAGGCCTATAAGGCTTTAATAGCAAACCCTTAATATATGGCAAACTAATGCACTACGCTCTTATAAAATTGCAAATAGGCGAACACCTTAAATATATATCCCTATTTATAATACCCTTAAAGCATTATAAGATAATACTTAGACATAGATAGCTAAAATAACATAACCCTTTAATTAGCTGGGTTAAAGCATTACTAAAGTTCCATATAACCTACTGCTAAAGTTATTACTTAAAAACCCATTTACCCTATAAATATGCATATAACTATTTGAATTTAATATAATATAAATTGCCCTTACTATAAGCCTTAAATTAAAATAATAAAGCCATAACTGCTAATTATGGTAAAGAATGTAAAGATCTTATGTTAAAACCTTTTGAAATCTATATAATATAAGCTGTGCCCTTTATTTTATTAGCAAAAAGACAAGATTATAAAATCTTTACTATAACCATAGAAGATATTAAGAAAGCACTAAAACTAAAATAGTATATTAATCCTTAACCTTTTATACCTAAAGAGTACCATAATCTAATTAATAAGTTTAAAAAACAATTTGTAAACTAACTAGCCCCATACTAAAATAAGCATAATTTTAAAATAGGACTTAAACCTAGTATAACACTAAAGTTTAGTCTACTATATAGTATGTTATAAGAAGAACTACTTATGATATAATAATACCTCAACAAGCATCTAAAAAAGGGATTTATTCGCCCTAGTTAATCTCTATTTGCCTTACCTATACTATTTATTAAAAAGCCAAGAGGAGGCTTAAGATTCTATATTAATTATTAAGCTCTAAACGCAATTATAATCTAAAACTAATATCTAATTCCCCTAATTTAAGAAACGCTTAACTATTTAGTAAAGGTATAGTACTTTATAAAGCTTAATATAGTTGCCGCCTTTAATAAAATTTGTATACGTAAAGGAGATAAGAAGTATATAGCTTTTTGTATATAATAAGGACTCTTTAAATACCTAGTAATACTATTTGGCGTAAAGAACGGTCCTAGTATGTTTTAGTAATATATTAATAATACGCTTTATAAATTCCTTAATATATTTGTTACTATATATATTAATAATATCTTAACCTATTTATCCTTGCTTTCTAAATATTAAAAACACATTAAAATGGTCCTTAAATAACTATAAGATACGGGCTTATAATGCGATATTAAGAAATGCAAGTTCTACGCATTAGAGGTTATATACTTAGGCTTAATTATATCCCGTAATAAAATTAAAATGGACCCTAAAAAAGTCACTATAATTATAAACTAGGAAAGCCCTAGTAATATATAAAATATTTAAGGATTTCTAGGATTTGTAAACTTCTACCAATAATTTATTAACTACTTTTTAGAAATTATTTAGCCGTTAGTAAACCTAATAAAGAAGAATATAAAATTTAAATAGACCGCTAAATATAAATAAGCTTTTAATGACTTAAAATATTACTTTATAACTACTTTAATTCTTACTTACTTTAACCCTAACCTTAAATATATTATTAAAATAGACTTGTCTAATTATGCGCTAGGGGAAGTATTATCGCAATATAATAAGAACGGTAAGCTATATCTAGTAGCCTTTCTCTCCCAGAAACTCGCCCCTATTAAATTAAACTATAAGATATATAATAAGGAACTACTTATAATTATTAGATACTTTAAATAATAGCGTCCCAAGTTTAAAGGATTATTGTTTTTAATATATATATTAACAGACTATAAGAATCTACAGTACTTTATAACTATAAAGCAATTAATGTAGCGCCAAATTTATTAGGCTAAATATTTATTATAATTTAACTTTAAGATTATATACCAACTAGGCAAACTTAATTAAAAGCCTAATATATTAATATAATAATTATAAAACCTATCTATACACGCTTTAAATAACTAGATTATAAATTAATTACGGATTTTATTACCCCTTAAGCATTTTAAAAAACTACATCCTATATTCCTAGATATGGAACTTAATAGTAATAAATTAGAAGTTAATAAATAGGAAATAGAAATTAATAAGCTAATAAAATACAAATATAAGAATAATATATGGATAATAAATATAGTGAAAGCAATTTAAATAGGAAAATAATAGTATAAAGATATTATACTTGCTAAATACAAAATTCAAAACAATTAATTATACTATTAATAGAAGATGGTAGTTCCGAACTCTAAACCTTTATAATTTAAAATACTTAAATTTATATATAACTCCCCTGTAGTAGGGTATCCTAGCCATATAAAGACTTATAAAATTGTTTAATGAGTATACTACTAGCCTATAATATACAACTATATATAAAAATACGTTTAAGTATGCAGGATATGCATGCGTGGAAAGACCTCTTATATAAAGAAGCAAGGAGTACTTTAACCACTACTAATTCCAATGCAAAGATAGTATAACATCTTAATTAACTTTATAGTTGATTTGCTTAATAATAATAGGTTTATAAATGTTATAAAGTTATTAACCGCCTTATAAAAATGTAATATATAATTCCTATAGACTTAATTAATGCGATATTAGTAGCCAAATATTTTATTAAGCACATTTTTAAGCTACATAGACTTCCTAACTTGATAATATCTAACCATAGAAGCTAGTTCGTTTTAGACTTCTGGTAAGCTCTATATAAACAATTAAGTATTTAAATACAACTCTTAACTATATTTTATCTAGAGATAGATAGTTAAACCAAAATTGCGAATATAATTATAAAACAATACCTATAAATATACTGCTTCTACCTGCAAGATAACTGGGAAAAATGGCTGCCTTTAGCTAAGTTTACTGTAAATAATATAATAAGCGTATTAATAGGCGTAATATTATTCTACGTAACCTATAGACAAGACCCTTAATTTGGATTTAAGCTATAACCTAATATTAATATAATAGGACCTATAATTAAATAGATTTAGTTAATTAACGTATACAACTTTGCTAATTAAATAAAGCAGTTAATGGAACTATTATAAAGTAAATTAACGTACGCTTAAATATTATAGGAATAGTATATAAATAAAGAATAAGCCCCTATATAGGACTTTAAAAAAGGTAATATAGTTTACCTAAATATATAAAACCTAAAGACTTAACGGCCCTTAAAGAAACTTAATTAGAAGTTTGTAGGCCTATACTAAATTAAGAAGAAACTAAGCCCGTACGCCTATAAGCTTAAACTGCTAACTAAAATAAAAATATACCTAACGTTTTATATAAGCTTGCTATAACCCTTAAAAAATAATCCTATAACTTATAAAGTGCCACCGCCACCTCCTATAATTGTTAATAACGGTAACAGTTCTTACTTTATTAACTTAATTAATAATATATAATAAAAAACACGATCTAAACAATTTAAACTTCTTATTAAGTAGAAAGGATATAAAACATAAACCTAGGAAACCTATAAATAGATTAAGGCCAACACGCCTTCCCTAGTAAAGGAATTCCATAAAGACTATCCTTTACGGCCTGCTCTAGCTAGATAGATATAATATAAAGGTAAACAACTGCTACCTAACACAAATATATAAAACACAATAGTAGGAAACTTAAATTTAAAAAGTACTTAAAAAGCATTATAATGTTTATGACACGGTTACGTAACACGCAAGATGTTAAGGAACTTTAACCGCCGGTTAAAGTTGTCTAATTAGTTAGATTTGCCTTGCTAAGACCGCCACCTAGCGCTAAAATATAACCCGTGATAAAATTATAAATTCTTAACTAAGTTGAATTATTTTAAACCTTCAGCTAAAAAAGGGGGGGGGGGTACTATAATAGGACTAGCCCAATTACAATAAGAATATCTTAGTGAAACACTTAACAGATAAATTCTAAAGCTTTAACCAAATTCTACCAAAATCCGTTAAAGACCACGTGCGTATGTGCATACGCATCGACTACCAAGCCCCTAAATATTTAATTATATGATTCTCTTGTTATTCCCTTCTCTTCTTTACACAACGTCTTGTACTCTGCAAGAGCTATATACCCTTAGATTTAGATAGAATATATATTATTCCTTTAAATCTTCCCCGAAGCCTCTTCGCGCCCTTACAACATGCTTTAATTGCGGAAAGAATAGTTACTTTACTATATCCTGCCTAGAGCTAAAGGATATAAGTAATATTAAGGAGATAAAGGAAGAAGAAATGCCTAATAAGTTAGGAAAAGAAGAACCCTAGGGAAAGATTCCCCCCTAGGATATCCTATTAATCTTAAAGAAATTAATCTAAGTTAGCTAATAGGTAGAAAACACTTTACAGTTCTATATATAGTATCTTAAAATAGATATAGAGTTAATATAACTGCCCTTATTAACACTAGAGTAAATAGCTTTGCCTTTATAAACACTACTTATGCAAATAACGTTGCTAAGTTCTTAAATATAAATGCTACCTAACTAGAGAAGCCTGTTTAAGTAAAAGGCTATAACAGCTAAGCTAGTAAGCTGGTTACCTATATCTTAAAGCTATATATTGCCATTAATAAATAACACCAGTTTGATATCCCCTTCTATATCCTAGACCTAGGGTTTTATAACATAATCCTTAACCAAAAATAGATGTCCTACTTTAATATTTGGCTAAACATTTAATAAAGACAGTTTATCTAGCCAGAGAATAGACTAAAGTTACCCTCCTTTGTTAGAGAAATCCGTACCAACCGCAAGATATTAGCTGTAAAGGCCGACCCTATCTACTAGTAGGATATTAGGAACCGCGACCTAGCCTTTACTTAAGAGGATGCCCACTATAAGGCCGATAAGAACCCTATACTAATAAGGATACTCCCCTAAAGGACTACAGTTAAGGAGGACTCTACTTATAGAAGTGGAATGGATAGTAATATAAATAACTTCCAAATTGCGGAGATCCGGCTAATAGGGAAGAGGACATACTAATAGGACATAGAGGATAACCTTTGGAAGATATAATAAGAGCTAAAAGGAGTAAAGACGACGCCAGTATGCTAAAGGCCCCTAAGGCCGCAGACATCCCTACTATTATATAACCCCCCTATAGTAGATATCGCGGCAATTAGCGCCATAGGTTTCCACTTTAATATATATTAAAAGGATAACAAGGTCTTTATAACAAGCTTATATGAAATTAACTAGATTATTACCAAGAAGGAAGAAGGGCTATTAGAGGAAACTAATAAGGAGATAGTTAAACGCCTCCTCCCTATATACCTCTTAGACATTAGAGACGCGTTCTTAAAAGCAGCCTTAGATATACTGCCCCCCTACTAAACCTATAATTATAAAATTTAACTAGAGGCTAACAACTCTCTAGGCTACAGCCCCCTTTATTAGCAAACTATAGAGGAACTAAAAGTAACCAAGTAGTACCTAATTATTAACCTCTATAAAGGGTTTATTAAGCCAAGTTAGGTCCCTTTTACTTCCTCTATCTTATTTATAAAGAACCCTAATAAAGGCCTCTGCTTCTATATTAACTATTAGAAACTAAACGCTATTACTTAAAAAGATTATTACCCTCTCCCCCTAATTAATAAGACCCTTATATATCTAAGCCAAGCTAAAATCTTTACTAAGCTTAATGTCCGCCAAGCTTTCTACTAAATTAGGATAGACCCTGCATTAGAGGATCTAATAATATTCTATACCCGCTATAGTTCTTATAAATATAAAGTTCTTCCTTTTGGACTAATAAATAGGCCAGCTATATACTAATAGTATATAAACAATGTTCTTTTTAACTACCTTAATAAATTCTGCATGGCATACCTAGACAACATTCTTATATACTTAAATAATAAACTTAAGCACCAAGTTTACGTTAAAAAGGTCCTAGAGAGACTGCAGAATATAGGCCTATAAGTTAATATTAAGAAATGTAAATTTGGATTAAAATAAATAAAATACCTTAGGTTTATTATTAGTATAGAAGGAATTAAAGTTAACCCTAAAAAGGTAGAGGCAATATATAACCAGTGTCACGGAGTGAGTACAAGTGGTGATAATATATAGCGAAGTAGATATTATTAAGCTATGTACATAAACTATATGATGAAGTCAAGACGTTGCGTAAGGAGAGAAGGTAAGGAAACGGGAAGAAAGGGTATATATCGCTAGTTTGGTTGCTTGGTCGACACGTACACGGAGCAGAATAGGATTCGAGTAGCGGTCCTGGCAGAACTTGGCAGGATTTGGTGGACTTGGCAGAATATGGCAGAATGCGGCAGATTGCCGTCAGATTGCCGTAGATTACCGTCAGATTGCCGTCTCGTGGTCGGTCTCTTCTTGCTGCGTAGGTGGAAACAGGTGGACGTGTGTAAGGTGTTACGGAGGAGTCCCGTGACAACCAGAAACCCCCTTATACTATAAAAGGCATCTAGTCCTTTCTTAGCTTCTGTAATTTCTACTATTGGTTTATCCGTAATTATGGGGTTATAGCTAAGCCTCTTATATAACTAACTAAGAATAATACGCCTTTTATTTTTAATAACAGCTATATAGAAGCCTTTAAGTAGTTAAAGAACCGACTTATCTCCTTCCTAATTCTCCGTTACTATAACCCAGACCTAGAATTAATACTAGAAATAGATATGTCTAATGGAGTAATAGCAGGTATTCTCTTATAGCTATACCTAGATAGCAAGTAGTACCCTATTGCGTTCTTCTTAAAGATAATAGCCCTAGCTAAGTATAACTACGAGGTGCATAATAAGGAAATACTGGCTATTATACAATTATTGTCCTAGTGGTGCATAGAGCTTAAAAGCACAGACTCTTAAATTAAAGTCTATACTAATTATAAAGCCCTTAAGTATTTTATAATAACAAAGCAGCTTACTAGTTAATAGGCTAGGTAAGCTAAAATACTCTCCTAGTTCTTCTTTACGATTATATACTACCCTAGTAGGTAAAATTCTAAAGCTAATACCCTTACCCAGAGATAATAGGATGTGGAACTACAGGATAAGCTAAAGGCTTAGCACCAAATACGTACCCTCCTCCGCCCTAAACAGCTCGACCTATATATCCTTAAAGAACTAAGCTCTAAACAGAATAAGCTAGCGCCTATGGAAGGAGAGATCCTAGATAAACTAATAGGACTAATTAACTATATCCTAATCGCGAACCGCACAGCCAAATCCCTAAAAGCCCTCTATAACTAAGCTATAAAAGGCAACCCTGATTTAGAAATAGAAGATGGACTACTCTTATACTAAGAACGGCTTATAGTTTTAGACGTTAATAACCTACAAACAGAGCTAATCTATAAAGCCCACTGTTAAGTCTCTATAGCGCACCCTGGTTAAAATAAGACCTACTAACTACTAGCGCCCCGCTACTACTAGTAAGGACTCCTATTCAACATAAAACAATTTATTAGAAATTGTCATCCTTATAAATAGGTAGATACCCCTAGGGATTAAACCCCTAGATGGTTATAACTACTACCAGTTCCTAAACGCCCTTAGCAGCATATTATAATAGACTTTAAATCATTTCTAAAGGATAAATATGGCTATAATATAGCCTTTATAGTAGTTAACCAACTAAGTAAGTAAGCTATTTCCCTCCCCTACTTTAAGACTACTACTGTAAAAGATATGGCCCGTATATATATTAATAACATTTACTAGATCTATGGCGTTTTTAAGTTAATTATCTCTAACTATGGACCCTAATTTATATTAGACTTCTAGGATAAATTCTACTATATCCTTAGGATTAAGATTAAACTCTCTACTATATTCTACTTTTAGACTAACGGCTAAACCAAGATTACAAACTAATACCTTAACCAGCGACTTCGCCCCTTTATTAATTACTACTAGGATACCTGGTTGGAACTACTGCCTATAATAGACTATACACAGCTTACGCTCCCTTATAATAGTATAGGAATATCGCTATTTAAGTTACTCTATAAATATAAGCCACAAATATTCTTTAATTAGGATAGACCTATAGGACCTATAACGGCCTATAAATGCCTTAGCTATAAAGAGGCCCAGATATTTACTAAGAGAATATATAAAGCCTAGGAAACTACCTAAGCAATTATAAAAAAAGTATAAGAGAAGAAAGAGGCTGACGTAAACCAATATTATTATAAGGTAGACTTCCACGTAGAAGATAAGGTATAGGTGTTAATAAAGAACTAGAAGACTTAGAGGCTAAGCCACAAGCTAGACCACTAAATAGCTGGCCCCTATAAGATCCCTAAAAAGGTAGGGCACTCTTTTAAGGTTAAGCTACCAGAGTTAATAAAGATCCACCCTATCTTCTCTTTAGACTAACTATAGAAGGCCGCGGACAACCTATTACCTAGATAGTATAATAACCCCCTACTACTAATCCAGATTATAGAGGACAAGAAATAGGAAGTTAAAGAGATCTTAGCAGTTAAGAAGGACCGTAGTACCCTAAAATACCATACAAGCTAGGTAGGTTATAATAAAGATCTAGAATAATACCCTATATCTAATTTTAAGTACTCTCCCTATAAGCTATAAGATTTCCACCTAGCCTACCTAGACGTCCCTAGACCACTACGCAAGTTAGACAGCTAGGCTAAATACTAGAAAGAGGGGTTAGATAATAATAAAGAACTTAGACAAAGCCTAAGGGCAGGCTTTTTTAGGAGGGGGGGTAATATAATGGTACTAGAGCGCGTTACCTGCTACTTTGCCGTTTCCTAGGCAATTTGCGGCAATATACGGCAATTTGCCGTTTTTTAGGCAATTTGCCGTTTTCTGGGCAATCTGCCGTTTTCTGGGCAATCTGCTAAATCCTGCCATATTCTACCAAGTTGCTATTAGCTCGCTTGCTACTAGCGCCTTAATAACCTTTTATATCTTACTAGTCTCTACCAGTCTTCTCCCTCCCCTTAGCTTAGTATTCTTATACAGCAGCAACCTATAAGCTTTGGTTCAGAAGCATTTATACAAGCCCGTTATAAGTAAAGATAATAGTAAGGGAGAGAAAGGAGCTAAAGTAGAGTATAAAAGAATACTAGGAAACTATCTACCGCAATATAATACTGGCTAGACTAGCGCTAGAGAAAGATATAGGAGTTAAAGGTCTAGAGGCTAACTTAGGCAAGAGGAACCTAAGCTATAGCATAGTTAACGCCATAGGGGACAAATACCTAAGGGCTCTAAGAAGGCCTAATAAAGGTAAAAAATATAATAGCAACACTATTAAGAATAGGAATAATAGGACTAAAAGATTGGCTCTATTAGATAGGTGTCCTAGTAGGTAGCCTAAGGTATAAATATAGCTAGCTAAGATAGACACCAAAATACATAATACTGCTATGCCCCTTACGCACTAGCCAAGAAGTAATACTTTTAGCAGCTGGCATAGAGAACTATAACACACTACTCTTAATATAAAAAGGCCTAAAGGCGGCTACCTGGTAGCTTATTGGCTAAAGTATACTAGACTAGTTCCAGATTATAAAGGAAATAGAAATAGAAGTCAAAGAGGCGAGTAATAGGCGCCCCCTAATAGCTCTATAGTAGTAGAGCAAAGTATATAATACTAGCGTGTCCATAGGCTTGTTACAGCAGCAGTAGTTCCTAAAGAGGTTAAAAAATAAGGTAGAAGAGCACTATAGGCGACTTATAGGGAACTTATAGGCGAGTCCCTAAAGGCGGGGAGATAGATTATAGGGTTTTCTTAAATAGAGCTTTCTCCCTACATGTATATAAGGAGTAGTCCAGGTTATATAAATAGAAACAACAGGCAATAAGCTAGGGGGACGCAGGTGTCTTCCTAGCGTTTCCTATCTTTAACACTGGGGGGCTAAGCCAGCCATCCCAAGCCTCAATGGGCTAAAAGCGACGCCGCGTGACATCACTAGACCGAACAGGGATATAAGGGACACATAGAATATAAGGGAGAGGACGCCCAGTAGGAAGACCCCTATAGACGGCTACAGCAAGTTTAAGGCCGGGACAATTAAGAATTAGATTTAACGCGGTAAATATAATACACGCAGCTGGCTTATAAGGGGCATATAGCCAACCGGCGAGAACGGGGGAAGAACCGGAGGCAATAATAGACTTAGATTTAGAAAGGCTAGTAGGAACACAAGATACAGGAATGGAAAGCTCTATACAAAATAAGTAGTGGCCAGGGAGCAAATATAGGAGACGGAAGTTTTGAATATTTTAGAGAAAGTGGAAACGGAAGAAGCAAGGAGCAAAGGAGAGGTAAAGGACCCCTGCTGGGGGTCCGCCACTTGACCATTATACAGTATAACTGCGGCAATACGAACCACCATCTAGTAAGGCCTCTACTAGACAGTCTAGACCTAGAGAAACACTATATTCTTACTATATAAGAGCCGTATTATAATACCTATATATAATCGATATACTGCCCCTAAGGATTCTAGCTCCTGTATAAACCAAAAGCAGCTATATGCGTATGCTTTATAATTAGCAAAAATATCAGCCTTGCCTTATGGTCATAGTAGGCAGTTAACCTAGATATTATAGTTATAACCATCTAGACATATAGGGGACTAGTATAAATTATTAATGTTTATAACCCTAGGGTTAAAGGGGTAGTATAGATAGAGAATATTATATCTATAATAAGCTTGCTAGAAACTAAACATGTGGAGTTTATTCTATTAGGAGATATAAACCTCTACTACCTATAGTAGGGGGGTATCCATGTTGCTGCTAATTGATAGGTAGAGTGCCTACTAAGAGCTATAGATAATGGGGGCCTTAAGCTAGCTACCCCTTTAGGTGCAATTATATGGCAATAGGGCACCGCTAAAAGTATAATTAACCTTATAATTATGGATGAAAACCTATACTAGAGACTTAAAAGGTGCTCCCCTAAAGAAGAATGGGTATTTACCTTAGACTATATCCCTATCTAGATATAACTAGATCTGGACATTAAGGCGCAACTAAATAGCAAAAAATATGTAATAAGGAAGCTTAATATAGATAGCTTCCTTAATATAATTAAACAATAACTCTAAGACCTAGAAGAAATCTACCTAATACTAAACAAGTGAGGCTTATTAGCTACCCCTAAGGAAATTAATTAAAGACTAGAAAGGATTTAGGTAGCAGTTAAAAGTAGGCTAAAAGAGCACTGCCTGGTTTTAAAACTGGGCCCTTACGCGCGATATGTATGGTCCGTATAGTGCGCGGCCCTTATAGCCGGCTAATGATAAGTAAGGAGGAAATATATAAGCAGCCATAATTCTGAGGATAAGAGATAATATAAAGATATAAAAAACTAGCTAAAGAATACCCTAAGAAAAGAAGCAAGGAATAACTGGAGATAGTTTATAAACAAATATACTACTAACCTAAGTCTCCCCTATAATAAGGGCCTTTGGACTATAGTAAAATGGGTAAAGAAAAAGGTGGGACGCCTAGTAGAAGATCTATACCTACTACCCTTATAAAGAGCAGGCGAACTATAGGCTATAAGTAACAATAATAAGAAGGTAAAGATCCTTATAGAAAGATTTTTCCCTTAACCGGCTCTAGTAGACCTTAGCAATATTACTAGTAAAATACCAGTAACTTGCCTAAGGGTTAACAGCGACATAATAACTGAAGAAATGGCTAGAACTATTAGCCGCCTTTTAAATAATATAGTACTAGGACTAGATAGGATCTTAAATAAAGCCCTAAAGACCTATGGACTACTTATAGCACCTTGGCTTGTAGATGTAGCCAGAGCATACTTTGTAATAGGCTACTACCTATGACTTAGAAGATTTATAATGATGGTTATCTTATAAAAAGAAGGTAAAGTAGACTACTTAATTCTAGGAAGCTACTGCCCTATTGCCTTAGAAAACACCCTAAGCAAGATCTTAGAAAAGGTTATAGCGGACTATATAATAGATATGGTAGAGGAATACGCCCTACTACTATAAAGCTAAATAGGGGCAAGAAAGAATCGCTTAACGCTATTAGCACTTATACTACTCGCTACTACTATTAAAACTGCATGGGCTATGTGAAAGGACTTTATAGTATTAATGCTTAGCCTAGATATTAGCGGCGC